>MDTE01065498.1_pt1 | contig 12873 bp, 5 predicted proteins | sample 811231 | NCBI WGS metagenome assembly MDTE01 (sample SAMN05326651, study PRJNA326480) | marine metagenome | isolation source: seawater | place: Indian Ocean: Red Sea | collected 2010
CCTGCAAATTGCTCATCTTGTTCCACTGACCCTCCGCCGAAGTCCATAAGGAACGGATAGGCTTCCTTTGGTGGAGTTTGCTTGTGATGATATGCAACTGTTTCTGGTACCTTGAACCAAACAAACTGGCCTGATGCTAACATGGTCGGTCTTAACTCTCCGAATCTTGCATTGTATTGGAATAGCTTTATTCCTCCACTCATTCTGGGTTCCTTAGCTTTTGATTTATGTTTGGTGCTATAACTGGTGAACCAATCTGTCACTTCTTTAGGTAATGGACTCTTTACTACTCTTCTGCCAATGCTTCCTGTCTTTTTGCCATCTTTGAATAGCAAAAATGCAACATCTTCTATCGATGAATAATACCATTCTTCAATCGCATCGCTTATCTTCTTTGGTACATTCTTGAACTTAAGGGGATCTAGCTTTTCGTGGCTGATCTCCATATAGAATCCTCTTTCATGCGCCATTTCTGTTGCTGCCTTCATCAATTCTGCAGCAGAGCTTTGGGTTATGTTATTCCACCTAGACTTGCGCTTCTGTGGATCTCTGGAGTATTCAAACTTCGGTGGATTGTGCTTGGGAACTGCTTCAAGAACTCTCTTAGCAGCTTCTAGAAACTTTCCTCTCTCAGTCACTGTCCTGAAATCAAAGTTCATTCTCTTGCTGGTTTCGATATGCCCCGGAATTGCCTTTGCTCTGCTCTTAGCCACCTTAGCCGACATATCTCCTCTAGCAATCAGTCGCTTCTCAATTAACTTTGGATCTTCTGCGGGTTCTAAATAGACTGCATACACTTTGTCGCCAAACATCTCACGGAAGTCGTTGACTGCGCTGAGACCCGTGTCAAAGATCAATGTGTCAGCACCAGAAAGATCCTTCTTAGTCTTTCCATACAAATTATCTCCCATAGTTCTGTATTCAGCAAACTCACCCATAGCGATCATTTTGTTGAACTGTTCATGACTAATGTGGATTCTATCTCCCCTATTACGATCGCTCTTTCTTGGCTTTCTCGTAGTGTAGGTCGGTGGTCTTTTGGAATTGGGTATGTTTGCCATCAAGTAATCAACAATCGTGGACTTACCTGCACCGCTTGGTCCGGATACAAGAATCATCTGCTTGAAGCCTGCTGGGTTGCGCATGGGTTCAACGGAAGAGAGTTCAATATCGTCTGTTGGTATCTCGAAACCATATCTATTTGCTTCCTCGACTACCATCAGATACGCTAAGGTTGCTGCTTCTATAGTATCGTCAAATGGTGGGAACTTTGCTGCTGGGACTCCGATCTGCATAGTTCCTGTTGTGGGTTGAATCAGCATACTCACAGCAGAGTCCTTCAATGGAATATGAAGGCTGATAGCTCCCTTTCCTGTGATCATCTTCTTGGGGAATCCCTTCTTATCTCGGAGGTCAAACTTGGCTGGATCGAAGACTGAGAAGACTTCTTCGACTAACTCTGCATCTTCAAACACACGACTTGGCAGCCTAGATCTAAACTCACCCCTAGTAAGCATAGGTGGTGGGTTAGTCCTGTTCTTTGTCATTCCTGCTTCCCATTTGTTGAAGATACTAAGAAGGGAGGCCGATACTGCGGATATCACCTTATCCTTTTCTCTTGCATAGATAGTATGCTTAACTTCATCTATGTCTGCTCTCCCTTCAGTCACCTCCTTCATTATCTCAGTTGCTTTCTTTGAGAAGTATGCTAAGACTAGTGCAGGGTAATAGTCTCCTGCCATAGTGACTGCTTCTTCTGAGAATACATCTCCTCTGATTAAAGCATCTAACATCTTCAGATCTTCTCCTATTTTCTCTGGAAGTTCCAGATATCTTACCACATCATCGATTCGAGATATCTCCTCTCTTCCATCTCTAATCTCGTGGTCTAGTGCATTCACATCTTGTATCAGCGATAGCATACTCATGATATCGTAGTATGTGTATTCTGAGTCTGCTCGCTTGTTTAGATATGCAGTTATTCTTCTATACGATCCGGGGTTGAACCCGAATACTGCCAACTTGACTTGGTCGTCTAGCATGTAGTAATATTGGTTGTGCCAGAAAGCATATCTTTCGTGAGGCATCTCTTCTGTGTCAAAGTTAGGCCAAGTGATACTTCCAGCTTTAACATCGTTCATTGCCTTCATAACAAACGCATTACCTAGGTGCAGATCAACACCTTCGTCTTTATCTGGGTTCTTCCTGACCCTGTAATAGCATCTGTATTTGATTGTGAAGTATTTTCCATACTTTTTGTTTAACCAAGCTACAGTATCCTTTGTGACTTGCTCACAGAACTGCAGATCATCTTGGTAGTCTTCATTAGGCATTGACTCAGAGCGCTTTTCTTGAATGATATCGAGCTGTGCGTCTAGCTCGGAGATGAACTTATCCTCATCGATCTTAACGAAGTCCTTCTTTGTTCCACGCTTGGGTGTAATCTTGAAGTGGTCTAGTCTGTCCTTCATCACGGTATAGAAATCTCTGATATTCTGTGGATCGTGGCTCAGGTCGAGATATAGCAGAAAATCATCTGGGGAACTTAGGCTTGGCTCATCTTTACTTGGGTGGGTGTGATAGAATGTGTGTGCATTAGGTGGGGCTTTGGTAATCTTAATCTGTGGCATGATAAGAGATGCTCTTCTATGAAATAGCTTCTTATCGTTAACCCAGCCATAGTTCTCGCCCATATATCCTACGAAAGAGAATAATCTTGATCTTAACGCAGAACCGCTTAGTGGTTTATCGAATACTCGGAAATACTTCTGTGGGTTCTCTGTAATCATCTTGGTATATTCCTGATCAAAGTCTTCTAACGCAGTTAATCCCTTCTTATTCGGATTGGTCGCTGCGATCGGTAGTATATGCATACCACCGTGTACCTCAGTCTTACCATCTTTCTCACGAATAGAATACTCGTGGTGCCTTACCACATATGTGTTATCGGGCATATTCAGCATATGACTCGTATAGAATGGTTTTAGGATATTAGGTATATCTCTAGCCTTTACTCCTTTAGGGAAGGATATACTATAGGTAAAGATAGAGTTGGTGTAGTCATAGCCAGAATCTGATACCTTCTTTCCGCCAATGATTTGACCCTTCTTTGGGAAGTTCAAAGCAGAAGCAATATCACTCTGCATCTTCTTCTGGATCATCTTCAGGCACCTCTTCGTATAGATCTGATAACACGCTTTCTAGGGCATCTTGGTTAGTCGGTTCGCCAAATTGAGAATCGACTAGCTCCAATTCTTGCTCTGTCAATGAATACTCTGAAGTAGCCAAACGCAATAATCTTTCCTTCTCAAGTAGCGGAACTTCCCACCCCATAAAATCTCCTTGTGCGAAAACCACCCAAGGCTCTTTAGGTGGGTCCATTGCCTCCCACTCTTTATGCTTACTCACGAATAGGTCTATTCTTGTGTTCCAAGCCTCTGCCTTGATTGGTGGATTGTTGAATATCTCTTCGGTTCTTGCTCTGTGAACAGAAATAGCTGGGACTCTGTCCTTGGTTGCATGTCGCATTTGTTGTTGCATATCGCTGTATGCTTTATTGTATCCCGCATCGAACTTACGACCCTTACTTATTGGAGTCTCACTATCAGGATCCCCCGGTATAGTTCTAAGCAAACTTGCTACCACTTTTTGATCTTCAAGCATCTGCTTTTCGTTGACTAAGTGCGCCATATTGACTTGGTCTATGAAAGCCTTGACTGGTTCTAATGTTCCGTCCATTGTGGTGACACTGAATCCATCTTGACCTTGACCCATCTGATCGTCTATTGCGTCTTGATATTGTGATCCTAAACTCGAAACTCTGTAATGTGATATGCCGTCAGATTCAACTCTTGAATCTCGATCAACGAATACCTTGTATCCTTCTTCATCACGATCCCACCTTTGATATGCTCTCTGTAGTTCTCCGGGTAGTGAACCGCCTCTTCCTCTGGGTTCGAATAGATGAATATCCGCTGTCCTACCACCTGCAGTTTGTGGAACGAGTCTAGTTCCGGCATCTGGTGCAGGGACGAACTCTCCAACCTCTCGGTCCCACACATAGCTATCTGCTTCGATAGTAGGCGGTGCTGCGACCATATCGATTAGTATCGGCCTTGATTCTGTGACACCAAAGAATGCAGGGTTTTTCCTAACATGGCTTTCATAGTCAGATCTTGGGTTTGGTAACGCATCCAATAGAGATAGTTTCTTTGGAATCTTTCCAGTAATCACCAATAGCGGGTCTTGTCTATAATCTGTGTCGCTTGGCTTCAAAGCATCCATATCTTCTCTAATTCCAATAACTCTTGGTTTAATGAGCGGTGTTGCATATACCTTCTTAACTAACGCTCTATAGATCTTACCACGGCGTTCACTTGGTTTGAAATGAGTTGGGAAGGAATCTCTTAACTCACCACCAACATCCTCATAGATAACATCGACAACCACCGATGGTTCGACCATTTCTATTTGATCGACAAAGTCATCGTTTCTCAAATTGATCGGAATGATGTTTCTTTTCTCCTCTCCTTCGATCATTTCTCTGAGTTTTATTCGCTCTGCCTTTGGTAGTGCAATTTCTGCTTTAGCAATAACATAGTACACTAATCCATGACTTGAGTCACGCTTTGTGACTGCGACATATACAGGAGGGCATTCTAAGCTGTTTGAATAGAGTTTGGACTCCTTTGACATTCCTATGATCGCAACAGAGATCTTCCTTGTTGCATTGATTTCGTAAGTCACGCCGTTTTCAACCAGCATTGTTGAGACCTTTCTATCTCTGAGTAGGTCTTTGAACTGCTTAGCTATCTTCACTCCTACTGGTGCAGTCACTGTTTGCGGTCCTAATGGTCTGATTCTTTTACCTGTCAGTTTAGATACTTCTTCTGCCATATCTTTGATAGGAACCTTCTTTCCGTTCTTAGATACAACCTTGTTAACAATGAAGCTGAGATCTTTGTTATTAGATAGAGTAAGGCCTTCGGTTGACTGAAGTAATGCTCTTACTGCTTCTTCTCCTAACTCATTACCCAAAGCATCGGTCTTTACTAACTGTCCGCTAATTACGATAGATGAAAGCTTCTCTGCAGTTGCTATTCGTTCTAGGTCTCTCGTAATGTAGTCGTCATATATTATGTTGCCATTTACTGTAATGTAAGCAGCTGTGACTGGGATTGTCTTAAGTTTCTTTGAGTTTCCTGTTCCTACTGTTCGTTGGAATGAGAGATCCTTTCTGGGAGATCCTTTGATTCCTCCTTGCTTATCGTATACTAGTATGGTGTCTAGTCCCTTTGCTTTAGGATACACATACACTTGCTCTTCATCTGCAAGTACAGTTTCTATGTCGGCCATTCTTATCTTGTTCATGTCTGCTGGCAGATTTAGCTTCTTTAGGAGTGGGTGTGCCTTGAACTTCTCTGGGTGCATAATAACTTGCGGTGGTGCTTCTATATCTTCTGCCGATTCGTAATCTTGCCCCATTCCTACAGTATCGAAGAACTTAGCAACAAGTGCTGAGTATTTGTCGAAGTTGGCCAATACGGTTTCTGGGTGTGCATCTCTAATAGGTTCCAACTTCATCACATCTGCTGCTGGCACAGGGATGGCTGCAAGTCCAGTGAACTCTTTGCTAGAAGCTGCGTCTGCTTGATAATGCAAGCTAAAGAACATTCTAACTGCTTGAGGAGTCTTGTCCATTTTGTACATTGCTGGGTCAACTAATGGTAGTTCTGATTCGATTGCCTTTGATTTTGTGAACTCTGTCACTCCAAATAATAGTGACTTAAGATATGCTTGTACCTCTTTTAGAGTCCCTAGTGGTTGCCCTGCCTTTGCACCAAACCATACATGCCAGTTGTTTCCTGTGTACATTATGATGTATGGGTGTCCTTGAGCCTCCATCTTTGTTGCGATTCTTACAACAGCTCTTCGCATATCCTCTTTTGGTATCCCAGCTGGGTTGTCTAAGTCGATAACGGCCATCTTGAGATCCTTGCCGGTGTTAGTGTAGTTCCAAAACTGGTATCTCAGTCCTGCATGCTTTCCTGCAAACATTCCATTCATTGTCTTTGAATCTAGAAACTTTCTAAGATCCTTTTCGTTGTTTAGAGTGAATGGCTTTCCATCATCTCTTAGCCTTCTGAGTGTTGTCTTACCATCGGTTGTTGAATACATTCCCATGCCTAAATTGTGGTGCATTGTGAGTCTAAGTGTGAATGGTAGTACGGTTTGATTGTATGCCATCAGCCTCTGCTTGATCTTTAGAATCTCTTTTGCTGCCTCATTATACACTGGGTGATTTTGTTTGACTGACGCAGACATTCTATCCCAGTCCACTACTCCCCTTTCCTTTGCTAACATATCAGCCATCATTTTGACTGTGGTTGGCTTTGGATCGAACATGAAAGGGTTGGTTTCTGTTGAGACTTCGCCGAATGTGTCCTTAATTCTTTGAACTAAGAGTGGCTTGATCTCTGCTTCTAGTTCCTTTCTAGACTTTCCTTCTTTGTCATAGATCACTTCTTTAGTGACTTCATCGAAGCCATCTGCGCAGTATATCCTTGTTCCCTCAAAGAAGAACATAAACTGATTCATGCTAAGGAACTTATCTATGAAGAAATCTATATCGTCTTCATTAGGAATCCTATCCACGGACACTAATTCCGTGTACTTGGCGAACTCTCGATACATCAATGCTGGATCTGCCATTAGAATAACACTCCTATTGCTGCTTTGATCTGTTCGGGATTCAGTTCTCCTCTTGCTACCTGCTCTAGTATACCAAAGCCTTGCCTTCGCCAGTCTTTAGAAACCTCGGTCGTTGGTTCACCTTGGTTGAAAGCACTTGGTGCTAACCATGCGTATACTCTTTGCTTGATCTGTGTTTTGGTGACCTCGGAAGAATCTCCTTCCATGACATTGTCCACGATCTTTGCCTTGCCACGCATGATGAATCCTATTCGTTCTCGCTCTGGTAAATCGTCTAGAACCCTCTTAATTCCTTCCAGTCCTGTGAGCATGATGTTAGCATTCTTCTTGGCATCGTCATTATCGATGTCTTCTAATCCTTCTCTGAACTTAGTCATTGCATTTTCGACTGTCTTTACTGCCTTGCCGGGTTTCAGTTCAGCAAATAGTTCCTTAAGTGACTTGTTGTTAGGAACTTCTGGATCTTCTGCGACTGCTTCTTCTATTGCGTCGGCACCTGCCACTGCGATAGCTTTTCTAGTAGCTTCTGCTAGTTGCTCGAATCTAATACCTGCCTGTTCAAAACTCTGCGCGGCTAGTAGGAAGTTTTTGCTTGCACGCTCAAAGGAATCTCCTGCAGCGCCGAACTCTTGGGCCGCTACACCGAACTCAGATGCTGCCAGATCGATTGATGTAGTTAGTCCCTCTGCTTGTGGTATCGATACTTCGACTGGTTCTGGGATAACGATCTCTGCAGGTTCGGGTGCAGGCTCAGGCTCGGGTTCTCCTTTGATGAAGTCTGATGTTGGCTCATCTTCTATCTCTGGCAATGGCACATCAATCACTACATCCTCGATAGGAACTGGTAGCACCTCAGGACGCTCTTCTCGAAGCTTTGCTCTAGCTTGATCTATTGCGCTTCTGGTGGCATAGAATACTCCTACTGACTCTTCTGGGATGTTGTCTTGATTAACGGCTCTTTCAACGGGGTTTCTAAAGACTCCACCGGGTCTGAGATATACATTGTTCACTGTATCGTCTGCACCGCCTGCATCAAACTTAGGACCCGTTCGCTTTCTAAATAGGATTGAAGAATAGTCTGCATAGTCGTTGGGGGGATATGGTTGCATATCCATAGGGAATGTTTCGTATGGTGCTGCTCTCCATGGGATACCTGCGGGTACAACATTGGGGTTATTGATCGACATTTGTATGCCAATAGTTTCTCTATATTGTGTGACTCTCATAAGCTGCGGTGGCTCGGATAATGAGTCTCTTCCATCCCATATCTGTTCTTCTGGAACTGCTGATCTCCATACGATCGGCTGGACTGTAATGGTTGTGTCTTCATAGTTTGCATCATCTAAGCAGTAGTTGAAGAAATCCATTAAATCTAACGCCTCTGGAGATCCCGGTGCTAAGCCTGCACTGACTACGATATTAGTTATACCTTGCATATATCTCCTTACTCTATCATTAGCTAGATTTACTATATCTCCTGCTCTAGGATAGAATGATGGTAATGGTAATTGGTTTGGGTTGTTTGCAGCGGTAAGTCCGCTATCAGGATCCACAGTGTATTCTTTTTCACGATACTGCGGGTGATCCGGTGGCAGAACCACATCACGATCTCCAAAGTCTGCTGTCTTCTGTCTCAACTCACGCTTCATTTGATCGTCAAGTTGTTGAGCGACATATTCCTCTCTGAATTGTAATGGAATCGCTATCTCTCCTCTTAAGATCGGTATAATGGTTCCATATGCTCTAAAGGTGAAGGAGGTGCCTTTCAGTTTATTGTTTTTGGAGTCATTCTTAATACGATTGATAAAGGCAACTCTTAATGATTCTATATCAGTTGCTAACTCAATCTTGATATTCTCAGCACCGTTCACTAATGCGCTCGCCACATAGTAGTTGTTCTTATACTGAGACTTTAGGTGATCAATATACTGCTTAAGAGCCTCCTTATAGAATCTATCTTCTGTGGGCTGACCTAATTGAGTCGGATCCACGGTAAGCATTGTGACTGTGTTGGTGCCTGTCCATTCTGGTGGGAATGGAGACTTAATTGCATTCATTCTGTCGAATACTTTGTTCACTGCTGTAAAGAGTCTCTCAAAAAATAAATGTGGAAGTACACCATCAACATCTAGTACATCTGTTAGTCGTCTTGTGATAGACCCCCATATACTGTTGGCTAAGTTTTGTTCTCCTTCACGGAACTGCTTTAGCCTCTCTTTTTCTATCGCTGCCGGAGACATACGCGGATCGCTCAACCCTGTTAAAGCAAAGGCGGTTCTAATCGTGGCTTCGTTATAGATTTCATTATACTGCGTAATAACATCCTTCAGTAAAGGTGCATCAACCTGATAGAATACTGTCTCGGGGGCAGCTAGCGCAGTCGGTGTAGTTCCAACTGTTGATAACCTTCTAAACTGGGTCTGTGCCCTAAGATCGGTTCTCTTAACTTCCTCTGTAAGAACTGTTCCTGTGGATACCAATGCTTGTGATAACCAATTAACCTCGGCTAATAGCATATCGCTGCCAAAGAAATCATCAACACCCTTCTTATCGATGGCTGCACTTCTTGAAGCAATAGCTGATGACAAGATCACATAATTTCTCAAAGATGCTAGGTCTAGAAGAACTCCGCCTTTCATTCCTTCTTTCTTTTTCGTGGCATACAATTTGGTATTCTTGTGCCTGTCCTCTGGTCTAAGCCCCATCGAAGCGTTAGGGTTTCCTAAGTTCGGGAACATATCTGCGGAAGGTGCTCTAGCATTTGTTGGATTAACTCCTTGGGATAGGTAAGAGTAATCTTTCTTTGCCGCTTGGTTTTCCCCCTTGGGCACCATGAAGACAAGTGCCTGTAGCAAAAAGAATGTATCTAGTATGATCCTGTGAAGTTCAATGATCACGGGTGTTGATATGCTCTTAATGTTCCATTTATTCCCTTTCTTCTTCCACTCGGTGAACTCTGCTGGTGTATCTGGATTGAAAGACGGCTCTAAGTCTGTCTCTGGAATATCTAGTGGTATGGCAGGCATCCCTATTTGTGTGATTATAACAGGCTCGTCACCTTCTTCGTCGATATAGGCTAATTGGTAATGGTTGTTATTGTCGATGCGATTGACTGCAGTGACTATGTAGTCACTAAAGTCTGCAAATCTTGGATCTATACCGACTCTATCGAGAGTTGCATTTACAGCAGCAGCTGGAAAACTTCCCTCTCTGAAGTTGACGGGTTGTCCCACTTGGTATGTTGATACTGATGATGATAATAAGACACTTCCCATTGCATTACAAGCCTGTCCTCTATCTTCTATGTTCTCAGCCTTTGTCATTACTGAGTTTAGTCGTGTTTGAATATTGGCGGAGCTAAAGACTGTTGGGTGCGCTGCTTCTAATTGTATGAACTCTGGGTTATTGGTTATCCATCTCCATAGTGTTGAGCATATTGGGTCTTCTTGTGCTGGTTCTGCTGGCGCTATTCCGAATACAGTTTTGTCTCCCTCCACTCCAAGTATCTGCATGTTATTCTCTTCAAAGTAGTTAGACAGAGCCTCTATTTCTCTGCCTAAGGCCCTTCCTAGATCTTGTGTAATGTTTCTAGTCATATGATGTTTAACCATCGCTGTTCCTAGAGAGGGTAAGTGGAATCTTACTCCGCCAGCTTCTGATCGTATCTCTTGGTTAAACCAGTTAACATTCTCAAAGGTGGTTGGCTCAAGTGCTTCAGAAAAGAACCCTCCTAGGAGTCCATCTTGTTCACCGTTAATGTAGCCAGCAAAGGGGAAGTCAGGCGTGTCAGGTGGAGGTGGCATTCCCCTCACTCTTCGGTCGTCAATAGTGAGTTGGTGTGGGGGTGCAGGATTTGTTCTGTACACAAACGCAGATCTAGGAACAGGTCCTACTAGTGTGCTTATCCTATAGTCGCCATATACATGGTAATAGATTAAGTCCATTATTGTGATCGGTGAAGTTGCCGGTCTTCCTGTTGGTGCGAAGTTTCTCGCATACATCTCGTAGTGTTCAATGGAATGAGCATCAACATTTTTCTTATAGCTATTGATTGCGGTCTCGACAGCTCTCGCATCTGGAGAACCTAGAAAGAATCCACTACCTAGCACCATCATATCACTTCCGGCGAACCATACCGAACTGATTCACCGGAGCGCCGAAGAGGTCTTTGAAGCTCGCTATGTTTTCCTTCTGCTTTGATGCAAGATAGCCTGCGAGAAGGATGCCTCCTACAATGACCGTGTTCCTGATTCTCTTGCTCTGGATCCTAGTCTGCTTTTCTAGTCTCTTATAGACTGGGTTCTTAGGGTCAAAGGGGTTCCACACATCTGCCATCATATCACCTCAAAAATAGTTCTGATTCGAGTATCCACCTAACTGCGGGTGCACCACAGGTGCCGCACCTAACCCGCTGATGAGGTTATACTCTTTAGCGGCATCGATTGCACCTTTGCATAAAAGAACTGTGACAAGTACATTAGAATACACTTGTGAGGACTTCCAGAAATCTCCTCTTGGTTGAATGTATCCCATTAAGCCTCCCTTCTTTTTCGCTTCCTTTAATGTTGATCTAAGAGTAATTGCTGCAAGTAGTCCTGCAGATGTAAGCTCTATGAGCGTCCAAGTTTTGTTCTTTACGCCAAGCGTTGTATCAGTCATATATCCAAGCCACCCCTTCTTTATCTGTTTTGATCTTCCAAGTGCCGCCCTTGATGATTAACATAGGCTTACCACTCTCTGGTATCGTTGCATATAGCTTGGGGAAGTTTCCGTCTTGGGTTTCTTCGTTAAATGTGTGGACATACTTCTGACTAGACTTTCCTGTTTCCTTTCCTGACATGTATCCTATCTGCCAGCAACCGCCTTCTCCCACCTGATACCAAACATCTCCTATGTCTATCATTTCTGTGGTCTTTTTTGTTGGAGATTTACCGTTCATGTGTTTATACAGCTTTTCTCCCTTCTTGACTTTATCGGGGTTTGCGGGATTTGTTCTGACTGGAGCGATTCTATCTCTGGCTGCCTTTCCATAAAACTTCTCGACATAAGATAGAGCGACTGCATATCTTTGATCTTCCCTTGGGAACTCTCTAAGCATCTTATCGTTTCTCATGAATCTCTTGATGTAGTTCTTGGCTGGTTCCTTTCTCTTACCCTTCTTTCTGGGTTTTAATGGAGGATTGATTCTTTTCTGAATAGATCCTCTGTCTTCTTCAACAGGTGGTGCAGAAGTCTCTGCTATGATCGGTCGAACATATCTTTGCTCTTCCTCGTCCCAAACTTCTTCTGCATCCGGATCAGGCATCCTTTGATATGCGGTATCGATGTTTGCTGTTCCTGTGACGACTGGACCTCCATACTTCTGGCTGGCTTTTTCGTCAATCTTGACGAACTCCTTGAGGGTTGTGATATGATCTGGATTCTTTCTTACACTAACCATCTTCCAATAATCTGATATCTTTTCGTATATACCCGGGACTCCTAAAGAGGCCACTGCGATAAGGTTGTCCTTATTATCGTCAAAGAATAATCTTACATCGTATTTACCTTGAAGCATTGATACAACATCTGCCTTGTAAGCGGGCCCTTTCATTCTTCTTCTAGCACCTTCCTTTAGGAAAAGCAATACCTCTCCTCTATCATCCTTGAATAATGGGAAGCCTTTGTTCTCTAACTGAACTTTGGTCTTCTCTCTATTCTTAGCATCTCTAGCAGTACAATATGCTATACTATATCCTTCTTTCATTAGATATGATATAAGATCTTTAGATCCAGCTATTACTCTATCCTTATCTAGCATATCCTCTCGGTATAGGAAATCATTACGCTTCTGCCATCCAGAGTTCATTCCTTTCCTTACTGGACCGCCTTGATCGTTAACAACACCTGCTCTTCTTGCGGATCTAAATCTCTCAGATACATCTAATATCGTATCGTCGATATCGAATACCGCCATCTTGGTATTAGAAAATACCTTGCTGTAAGCTGGATTATTTCTAGGATTTGATTGACCTAATGGAGATCCACAAATAGTGCATTTTGATACTCCTAACGGGTTAGGTGAACCGCATGTTGCACAGTGTACTATCTCCGCCATCATATAAGCCCACATCATGGTTGCTTATACACTTACTGCTCATAGAGGCGGGTTGTAAGCATTAC
>MDTE01085469.1_pt1 | contig 12871 bp, 9 predicted proteins | sample 811231 | NCBI WGS metagenome assembly MDTE01 (sample SAMN05326651, study PRJNA326480) | marine metagenome | isolation source: seawater | place: Indian Ocean: Red Sea | collected 2010
CGATCATCATGGGCACGATCATCATGGGCACGATCATCATGGGCACGATCATCATGGGCACGATCATCATGGGCACGATCATAACCTTCGGGCAGCCTATCTTCATGTGCTCGCTGATACCTTGACCTCTTTTTTAGCCATTATTGCTCTTTTGGCAGCTAAATTCTATGCATGGAACTGGATGGATCCCCTTATGGGAATTATTGGTGCTATCCTAATAACGAAGTGGTCCATTGGATTGTTAAAGCAATCTGGAAACGTCTTATTGGATCGTCAGGGGCCTGATCAATTAGTTAAAAGCGTGGAAAAAGTTATTGAATCCATGCCTAGCAAACCGGAGATTGTTGATCTCCATATCTGGCTGATTGGTCCTAACATTTTTTCGGCTTCAATTGCAGTATTATCTAATCAAGAGGAATGCATCGCGTGCTTGATTAAATACAATCTAAAAGATATTCCCCAAATTGTACATACAACGATTGAAATGCATAAATGTAGCGGATGATCGTTAGGCCAAAGTGATGCCAAAAGGTAAACTATAAAACTTTATTTATTATATGTAAATAAATTATATTTTAAAACGACGATTTGGTAAGTCGGTAGTTAAACTTGTAATTACCTAGTCTAATGAGCATTTTCCCCCAGTGAATAAGTTTTTAAATAAAGCACAAAATTTATTTCTCTTGTTTTTTTTAAGCTTGCTGATTTCTGGTTGTGGAGGAGCCAAGGGAAATATCCACAAAGCAGCCGTCAAGGCGGACTTGGCCAAGGTGAAACGCATCGTGGCCAACGGTGGGGACATTAACCAGCGCGACGAAAAGAAGGTGACGGCGCTACATATCGCTGCTTACTACGGGCAAAGAGATCACATCCTGCTGGCCAAGTGGCTGCTGGCCAACGGCGCGGATGCCTCTCTGAAGGACTATAAAGGAAACACACCGCAGGCGGTGGCGGAGGATCGTGGCAACGACGATATCGCCAAAATACTTGCGGGAGCAGCGTCCTCGGGCGGGGGCAAAGGCAAGTCTGGCGGGGGCCGCCAGTTGATGGACGGCGGCACGGGTGTGTCTGAAGTGATCAATTTTTAGGGAAAACTGCCTACTTTTTAATGTTTTTTTCCTTAAAATCCAATTGCATTTGATTTTTTGATCTGTATTTTCTTCGGCCCGTTTTGCTGATTTGAGACAGTTCGGTACCATAGCTTACAACGCATTTATGGAGGTGGTGCAGCAGCCAATATTCCTTTTGCTGATGACCTGCTCTGCATTTTTCTGCGTCTTTCTTTCCATCGTGCCCTACTTTGGTTTTGGCGATGATATTCGCATGGTTAAGACAAGTGTGCTGGCTGTTACACTGGTAACCGGGCTGTTTGGGGCGGTGCTGTGCGCCTCATCCTCCGTGGCACGTGAGATCCGCTCCGGCACAGCACTAGCGGTATTGTCCAAGCCTGTCGGGCGGGCGCGGTTTGTCCTCGGCAAATACGCCGGTCTTTCAGCAGCTTTAACCCTTCTCGTCTATGCCAATCTCGTAGCATGCCTATTGTCGAGCCGCATGGCTTACGACGCTTATGGATCAGCTGACACTTTTTCATTTGGAGTTTTCTGTCTCGGGGGCCTGCTTGCCGCCTATGTGCTGGGCGGGTTTCTTAATTACTTCTTGCAGATTCGTTTCGTAATTACAACAGTAATCGCACTTGTTCTGCTGACCACCGCAATGTTTGTCATCCTGATGGCGACCGAGGCTGAGCCGACTGGCTCAAGCGCAACCCCCCGCGAAGTGGACTGGAGGCTGATTCCAGCAACTTTGTTGTTGCTGTTTGCAGTATTGATTCTAACTGCACTGGCCCTAGCCTGTTCGACTCGAATGGAACTTTTGCCAACGCTGGCAGTCTGCTCGGGCATACTATTCCTCGGCTTGATGTCGGACTGGCTGTTCTTGGAAAGATCGCAAAACGGAGCATGGTGGGCGTCCTTTTTTTATACTGTCATACCCAACTGGCAAAACTTTTGGTTGGCTGATGTACTATCCACCAAGGACTCTATACCTTTGCAATACATAGGTCAGTCATTTGGGTATTTGATTGGTTATGTAGGGGCAACCTTAACGCTTGCCCTTTGGTTGTTTGAAGATAGAGAGTTAAACTAATGGAGAAACAGAATTCGAAAAAAATGGGACTAATCAACGGCATTGTGCTTTTGGTTATTACACTAGGAGCCCTGTACCTAGCGAACGTCACTAATTCCAGCGTGGCTATGGCCAGTGTCGTCCTGCTCGGTATTGGAACCCTCATTTCGATTTTTAGCTTTGTACAAGGGCATCTCATTAGCAGAGAGCAAGATGAAGAACTTGAGATGCAGGCTCTGGATCAGACTCGTGGCAACGAATCTCTCTTTGCCGGAGCTGCCGAAGACGCCTACCCAGCTCGTAATGCAAGAAGGCAATTTGAAAAGTGGGTAGTACCTGGATTTTCGATTCTAATTCTGATCTTTCAGTCTGTAGGTTTATTTTGGATATATAATCAGCTTAATGCTACAGCAGCTACTCCCATGGCGGTAGTATCGGCTCTGACTATAATGTTTAATGGGCTTTTTATAATAATACTTTTTCTTATGGGTAAGTATTCTGCGGGGCTTGCTCATATGAATGATCAGGAATTACTCCGACCTGGTGCCAGCTACATGTTACTTGGCTCAGTGGTCAGCACTTCCGTGGTGATTTCACAAACTGCAACCTACTTCGGTTATCCGGGGTGGGATAGAGCGGTCACTTGGGGAGTTTTCGTTATCATCGCGATTTCCGCACTAGAAAACCTTGTAACTCTGACACTTGAGATTTATCGCCCTCGCATTGATGGAAAGAAGGCTAGATTACTCTATGACAGCCGCCTAATCGGCCTTCTTGGTCAGCCGGGGAGTCTGATATCGACAGCTACACAGGCACTTGATTATCAGTTTGGTTTCAAAGTTTCAGAGACTTGGTTCTATCGATACATTGAACAAAAGTTGGCTTTGATCATATCTGTTCAGTTCTTAGTGCTTTTCTTTAGTAGCAGCTTCATAGTTATCAATGCAAATGAAAAGGCTACTCTGGAGAGATTTGGCAATCTGAAAGATATCCTTGATCCTGGTTTTCACCTAAAACTACCATGGCCAGTCGACAAGATTTATCGTTTTAAAACCGATGAAGTGCATTCATTTACACTTGGCGTGGTAGACGATAACTACCAAAGAGACGAGGAAGAAAAAAAGCAAACAAGGGTTTTACTATGGACACAACATCACAACCACGGTTCAGCTGAAACTCCTGATAAGAATATGAACATGATTGTTGCCAGTGATGTTGAAATTGCTGGCACTTCCTCTGAAACACCATCGGTAAACCTGCTTACTGTTAGCATACCTATTCAATACCGGATCAATAATCTAACAAACTGGATCGAACAAACGGAAAATCCTGGAAAACTACTGCAGAGTCTCGCCATGAGAGAGGTAACCCAGTTCTTAATTGGGGCAGACATTGACAACCTAATGGGCCCTGGATACACCGACGCCCAAAATGCCTTGAAGGAAGAAATCCAGTCACAGGTAGTGGTTCACAATCTGGGCGCTGAGATTCTTTTTGTAGGCCTTCAACACATTCATCCACCAGTTGGCCAGAATGAACAATCAAAAGAAACAGGAGGGGTTGCAGAAAACTATGAAAAAGTAATCGTGGCCCAATTGAACGCGGAAACTAATAGATTAGGTGCCCTTTATTATAGCGCAGGTAAGGTTCCTCAAGCGCAGGCTTCAGCGGCTGAAATTATTGCAGAAGCTAGAATCGCAAGCACCAACAAGGTTGCCATAGCCCAAGCAGAAGCAAAGCGATTTGCAAATCAAGTTAAAGCATTTGAGGGTGCTCGCTCAGTTTATAAAACTCGCATGAAACTTGAAACCTTCCAGAATGCTACAACAGGCTCCCGCAAATATATTTTATCCGATCCCGCAAACAGAGATGTCATTAATCTCGAACTGCAAGATCAGTTAAGATCAGACCTTCTGGATGTTACAGTTGACGCTGAAAAATAGAAATTTAATTAATTGATAAAATGAAAAAAAATCACATTACCCTTACAATCGGCGTGATCCTGGTGATCATTTTTGGCTTTATGCTGCTAACCTTTCAGGTTCGTCATACGGAAGTCGCAATTCGGACTACGTTCGGCAAGGCGGTAATTAACAGTGACAATAAAGCTGACATCGGTTCTGGCTTTCACTTTCGTTGGCCATGGCCGATTAATGAAGTTTATAAATTTGACAACCGTATTCAAAGCTCTGAATGGACATTTGAACAAACGGCCACAACTGAAGGAAAACCAATTCTCATCAAGGTATTTGTAACTTGGAAAATAAATAATGCTCTAGAGTTTTTCAAAAGTTTCAGCGGAGACTTAAATAATGCTGACGAAAAGCTCAAGGAAGTGGTTCGTAGTTCGCAAAACTCGGTTATTAGTAATTATACCTTCGATCAAATCGTTAATACCAATGTTGAACTACTTAAGCTTGATGAAATTGAAGAGGAGATGAAAAAAAATGCTAGTAAGGATACGGCAAACTTTGGAATTGAAATAAAAATGGTTGGAATCAAACGACTGGGCCTTCCAGCTTCTGTTACCAGCCAAGTTTTTGAGCGTATGAAATCGGAACGGCAGGCTCGCATTAAGGAAACTGAAGCGGCAGGTGAACGCGAAGCCAAGATGCTTAAGGCCGAAGCAGATTTAAAAGCTAATGAAATTCTTGCTCAGGCGGAAGCGCAGGCAAAGGTTTTGCGAGGCGAAGCTGAGGCCGCTTCGGCAAAATTCTTCAAGGAGTTTGAGAAAAACCCGGAATTGGCAAATTTTCTATTTAACCTCAACGCAATGGAAGGTTCTCTCAAGGAAAACTCAACTCTTATTCTTGATCCAAATACGCCACCATTCAACCTGCTAACGCAACCTCAAAAAATTAAAAATAATTAAGCACATGAGCGACGAGGAAAAACAAACGCAGGTTAAAGAAACTCCCAAATTGGAGCCTCTGGATCAGCAAAATAATAAGGTTGTGGATGATGCCCGGACCCGTGCGTTAGCCGAGGCCCTGCAAAGCAGTTTTAAGATTATCCGCATTTTCATGGTTATACTAGCCGTAGCTTTCATCGGCTCCGGGATTACTAAGGTAAACGAAAACGAACGAGCGCTTCTTCTTCGTTTTGGTGTATACAAGAAACCCGTGCTTGAGCCGGGGCTTCATTTTGCTTGGCCTTATCCAATTGATGAAGTCGTGAAGATAGAGAAAGAAGAACAGCGGACAATTGAGTCGAACGTAGGGTGGATCACGGCCGATGGTGAGGAACCTCAGGATCAATTTTCTTTTACTCCTGACTACGATGGGTACGCTATTACCGGTGATGGAAACACAATCCATATTAAGGCCTCAATGACTTATAGTTTGCCCGAGACAGCTGTAGATGATTACGAGTTTAAATTTAAAGACGTTTCAGAATTCATACGTTCAGCACTGGATAACGCTGTTTATCATGCCGCTGCCAGCCACAGTGCTCTAGACGCGATAACTATCCCTGACAAAATTAAAGAGGCTATAAGTTATAAAGTAAGAGAAGTCATTAAAGCTAATGATTTGGATATAACTATAAGTACAGTGACTATAGAAGCTGTAGTACCAGTTGGCGTCAAACCAGCATACGATGCCTTTAGCGCAGCTGATGCAGCTAAGGTTAAAAGAATCAGGGATGCTGAGGGAGAGGCTAATAGTACGGTTGCTATCGCAGAGGGCCAAGCCAAAGTTATACAAAGCAGAGGTAAGACAGAGTCCAATCGATTACTCACTTCAGTAGAGGCTGAGGCTAAATCATTTAACAATCAGCGTCCTTTCTACGAAAGCAACCCAGAGTTGTTTCGACACCGTTTGGTCACCGAGACGATGCAGCGAGTTCTAACAAATGCTGTTGATGTTTTTTATCTATCCGGCCGTCAACCTCGCATCTGGCTTAATCGCACACCGGCCAAGAAAAAACTAAATGAAGGCGGGACACCATGATTCAACCTTTAAGATCTTTAACCAGTGCTATAACTCCAATTTAAAATGCAAGTTTCATCCCTTTTAAGCCGCAAAGAAATCAAAGAACACCATCATGATCATGATCACAAATGTGATTCTGGTCATGACCATGAACACACAAATACTTCCATCACGAATATGGTGGCGGGTTTGGTATTCATAGCCAACTCCTTTTTCATGGAGTGGTTTGCAGGAGCAGACAATCAAGTTGCCGGTATTAGTGCGTTTGTGGGGGCAATTATTCTAGGCTACCCGATTCTACGCCTTGCCGTTAAGGACATAATGCGTGGCATGCTGACCATCAACGAGCTCGTTGCCATCGCTTTCCTAGCAGCCATGGCATCTGGTGAATCACAGCTTGGCGGATACCAGACCGCTGGTGTCGTTGCCTTTTTTATGCTTTTGGGTGAGTTGATCGAAAGTCGCACCGCAGCAGGTGCACGTGCCTCAATCGCCTCTTTGGTAAAGCTCACCCCCACCAAGGCGAGGAGAATTATTGGTAATGAAGAGGAGGAGGTGGCAGCGTGTGACCTTAAGGTTGGAGATAAAATAAGAATTCGCCCAGGCGATAACGTAGCAGCAGACGGAAAAATCGTAAGTGGTCAGGGTTCGATCAACCAAGCAAACATCACCGGTGAATCGCTTCCGGTCGACAAAGGAACAGGCGATGAAGTTTTCGCCGGCACGATCAACCTTAACGGCGTGCTTGAAGTCGAGGTAACCAATGCTGGTGAAGACACGACTTTTGGTCGTGTACGTGATCTAATACTTTCCGCTGAGCAGACCAAGCTCCCGATAATGCGGATCATCGACCAATACATGGGATATTACACTCCACTGGTTCTCGTAATCGCAGGTATAGTTTGGTTTTTTACGCATGATATCGAACGGGTTGTTTCCGTGCTGGTGATCTCATGCCCATGCGCCTTCATCCTCGCCTCCCCCACCGCGATGGTCGCCGCGCTGGCCTCCGCCGCACGGTTGGGTGTGCTCATTAAGAACGTCGGCGATATCGAGATCGCTGCGCGAATTAATGCCTTTGTTTTCGATAAAACAGGTACATTGACTACTGGCGAACTAGCGGTAAGTCGCCTCGCACCTCAGGGTGATATCAAACCGGCCGAACTGCTTAAGGTTGCAGCCACTGCAGAAAAATTCAGTAATCACCCCACAGCCAAGGCCCTGGCCAACCTCGCCGCCGAGGCCGGCCTGAATCTCGCGGATCCGGCCGATTTCAAAGAAACCGCCGGCAAGGGCGTGCAAGCTAAGGTTGACGGAACTAGTGTCGTGATCGGCCGTGCCCAATGGCTGCGCGATAACGGTGTGGCCGATGATTTTGAAGCCAAGGTGGATCTGAAGGAAACCGAGGGCTACAGCCTTTTGTTCGTAGCCCGCGACGAGGCCTGCATCGGTTGGATCGGGTTGCAGGATGCCACCCGCACCGAGGCCAAGGAGGCGCTTACCGACCTACTCGACTCCGGTGTGCAGCGTGTGGCCATGGTTTCCGGTGACCGCCAACCGGTAGCCGCCCGCGTGGCCGCCGAGATCGGCTGCGGCGAAGTGGTCGCCGAGTGCCTTCCACAGAACAAGGTCGACTACGTCACCGACCTCAAAAGTCGCGGTTACCGTGTGGCGGTGATAGGTGACGGAGTCAACGACGCCCCGGCACTGGCTGCGGGTGACATGGGAGTAGCCATGGGAGCTGCTGGCAGTGAAGTGGCTATCCAGAGCGCCACTATCGCACTAATGAATAGCGACCTTCGCCGCCTACCGTTCCTTGTTAGGCTCTCACGCCAGACACGCTCAGTAATAAACCAGAATTTTCTATTCGGAGTCCTTTTCATTATTGGCGGCATGATAGGAGCCAGCTACGGAGTGATTAATCCCATTGTGGCAGCCTTGCTACATAACGCTGGTTCACTGATAGTAGTGTTTAACAGCGCACGCCTGGTAAGAGTAGGGGAAGAACTTGAAGCCTTTGATTCTGGTGCTGATAAGCCAGTTTCAGAAATCGGAGCTACTCCAGCAGTACAAAGCACCTAACGTTTGTCCGCTGAATCGAGCGATGAAGCAACGAAAATGAGTTCAACTGAAACGGTCATTTCCGCACAGGGTCTCACCAAGGTTTTTAAAGACTTTTGGGGGCGACCAAAAGCCCGCGCGGTAGACAGCGTCGATTTCGACGTCAAGCGCGGAGAGGTGTTCGGGCTCCTTGGCCCGAACGGCTCCGGTAAGTCGACTACAGTCAAGATGCTGCTGGGACTGTTGTACCCCTCGAGTGGGCGGATCAGCGTGTTTAGCCACTCACCACGCCACGTGCAAACCAAGTCGCGCATCGGCTATCTTCCAGAGGAGTCGTACCTGTACCGCTACCTCAACTCTGAGGAGACTGTCGATTTTTTTGGCAGCCTTTTTCATATAGAGTCCAAGGAACGCCGTGATCGGGCCGAGCAGTTGATCGAGATGGTCGGTCTAGAGAATGCGCGCAGCCGGCATGTCGGCGAATTCTCGAAGGGCATGCAACGCCGAATCGGGCTCGCCCAAGCACTGATCAACGACCCCGATCTGGTGATTCTCGACGAACCGACTTCGGGGCTCGACCCGATCGGTTGCCGTGAAATCAAAGACTTGATCCTCACGCTCGCCGAGCGTGGCAAGACGGTGATCCTCTCGAGCCACCTCTTGGCCGACGTGGAAGATGTTTGCGACCGCGCGATGATCCTTTACGGCGGCCGCGTGCAGGCCATGGGCACGATGAAGGAACTGCTCTCCGACCGTGACGCCACCCGCATCACTTCCCCCGCCCTCTCGCGCGAAACGATGGAGCAGGTGCTGAAGCTCATCCGCGAGGACACGCAGTCACAGGAGGTGCGCGTGGACAACCCAACCCAGAATCTTGAAAGCCTGTTCCTCAATATCGTCGAGCAAGCGCGTAAGAAGGAATCCGAAACATCCGGGGCCACCTCTGGCCATCGCGTGGCCGAATACCTTCGAGGCAAGGCGGGTGAAAACCATGCCGATCGCGTGCTTGACCATCTCACTCGCGGCGAGGATCCCGCGTCTGACCAGACGCCTGCGCCTGAACCGGCCCCAGCCACACCTGCAGTGGACGAGGACAAACTTGCTGGCTTGGCCAAGCCGGAAACCACCGCCCCCACAACGACCACTGCGCCCAGGAAAGGGGAGAATCTCGACAAGGCCAACGACAAGTTAACCGGACTGCTTGGCGACTAAACCAAGCGGGAAACCAAGCGCCATGTGGGCCATCGCCAAACAAACTTTGAAAGCCGCCGCGCGGTACAGGTTTGTCGTAGCTATAGCCATCACCCTGCTGGTCATCGTATTCGCACTACCGATGATAGTGAAGAGCGACGGCACGGCCAAGGGCATGGTGCAACTGGTGCTGACCTACACTCTAGCGGCAACCACAGCCTTGCTAGGTATTGCCTCGCTCTGGATCGGTTGTGGCACGCTCGCCCGCGAGATCGAGGACAACGTCATGCAAATGGTAGCGGTCAAGCCGATCGCCCGATGGCAAATCTGGTTTGGCAAGTGGCTGGGTATCATGCTGCTCAACGCCGCGCTGCTCGCCCCTACCGGATTGGCGATTTTTTTTCTCATTGAGGCTCACGCTAACTCGTCTGAGTTAAGCGAGGAGGAACAGGCCAAACTGCGAAACGAGGTACTTGTCTCCCGTAGCGAAGTCACAAACCCCGAGCCGGAATTCACGCTCGTCCGCGCGCGAGCGTACGCTTACTGCAAACTGATGGCGCTGGGTAAAACTGACACGCAATACACTCCGCAGGAGCAGAATCTCCGAATGAGTGTCACCCAACCCGAGCATATTCTTTCGCTACGCGGAAACGAGTACACACGCATTATCGAAGAGGCGCAAAACTCACCCTCCAAGGAACGGCTTAGTCAGTTAAACACCGAACTCGAGACGCTCGAGCATCAGGCCAAGGAGGTGGCACGTGGCACACGGGAGGTCGTCGTGCCGGGCGAATACAAAATGTGGGAATTTCAAATCGACCCCGCGCTGGTGGACGAGATCAATCAGCGCCCGATCTACCTACGATACAAATTCAACGCCGGGGACGAGTACGACCCCAAGTCTCACCTCTGCAACTGGATCGTGGGGGACGGCACCAGCAAGCGCTGGCCAAAGGATGAACAGTTCAAAACCCTTACCGTAGGCTCAAGCGTCTTCCATGAACTTGAGATCGATCTCGAAGGCGGCGCAGTGCCGAATATGGGTGAAAACCGGGGCCGGGTTGTGGTTCACTTTTTTAACTTTACCGAAAAACCGATCGTATTTCAGTTGAAGGACGGCCCGTCGATCCTCTATCACGATGGCGGGTTTGGAACGAACCTCTTGAGAGGGCTATTGATTATCTACTTTTGGCTGGGGCTCATCTCGGCCATCGGCCTGATGACATCGAGTTTCCTTTCGTTCCCGGTGGCCACTTTCATATCGATCGGCATCCTGCTCATCTCCGCCTCCACAGGTACGCTGGAGCAGATCATCGAGGAAAAGGGCATCTCGGGAATCAACCACGAGACTGGGAAAAAGGAATTGCCAACCATCGTGGACGACCTCGCAATCTACATGTCAAAGAGCATCCTTTGGGTAACCGATCTGGTCTGGGGCTATTCACCGGTGGACAATCTCAGTTCCGGGCGAACAATTACCTGGGGCACACTGGCAACCGCCTTCACCGGGATCATCCTCGTGATGTCAGGGATCGTGTCTGCTTTTGGGGCATTTATGTTCCAGCGTAAGGAACTCGCCCTGCCCAACCCAACGGCCTCGATGAACTGATGCGATGAAACTTCACGGCAAATCATACAAGGCAGTCCTCGCGATTCTCGCGCTGGCCTGCCTGTTTGCAGTGTTTGTCAGTCAAGGCAGCATGAACACCTTCCGCCAGGAAAACAAACTCACCCATACCGAGCAGATCAAAAACCTGCCTCCTACTCTGGCGTTTACCACCGTTGTACTGGGCGGTTTTCGCGGCCTCATTGCCAACGTCCTCTGGGTTCGAGCCATGCAGATGCAGGAGGATGGTAAGTTTTTCGAAATGGCCCAACTGGGCGACTGGATAACAAAGCTCCAACCACACGCCGACCATGTGTGGCGTGTCACGGCTTGGAACATGTCCTACAACATCTCTGTCAAATTTGATGGAATCAAAACTCCGCATGTCCGGTGGCACTGGGTCAAGCGAGGCATTCAGCTGATCCGCGATGAGGGTCTTAAACACAACCCACACAGCTCTCATCTCTACCATGAACTTGCATGGCACTTTCAGCACAAAGTTGGCCATAATCTCGATGATGCTCATCGATTTTATAAATTGGCTTGGTGCATGGAGATGATGCATGATCCTGGGCCGGACAACATGCGAAACACGGATGACGACATCCGCAACGGCGGCGTGATTGGCATCCGCAAAGATGGTTACCTCGATCTGCTAGATCCTAAAACCGATCAGGAGAAACGCCGGCTTAAAAGACTTAAAGAGGAATTCAAAATGGATCCTCACTTAATGAAACGAGTCGATGAACTTTGGGGCCCGCTTGAGTGGCGCCTGCCCGACGCACACGCCATCTACTGGGCACAACGTGGAATCGACGACGTCATTGAGCGCTTCGACACTACTGGTCCCGACGGCACCCCTGACGGCATTTTGAATGATGTTGAAACAGAAGCCTCCGGGGGTGACTTCGTCAAACTGCGCCGAATCATCTACCAGGCATTGCAACAGGCCCACATGCAGGGACGCCTGATCAGTGCCCCGCCGAACTTCCTCTACGGATACAACGGCGACCTCGTCGGCAAAGCCAACGAAGGGTATGAGTTTAGCATGGAAGCTGAGCGCAAGAAGGATGAAGCCTCCGTTAACGAATCAGGTATGGCCGAACACATCAGTACCGGCCACAAAAACTTTCTACGCAACGCCGTCTACTTTCTCTATATCCACAACCGTACGAAGGAAGCTGCAAAATGGTTCAAGTACATGGTCGAGCTTTACCCGCAATCCGTTCCCGTCCCTGGCATAGGCCTCGACGAATACTGCGTCTCTCGCGTGCAGGAAGACGCAGGTGAAACAGACCACAACCAAACAAAAGCCGTTATTGATGGTATGTTGAAGAAGGCATTTGGCTTCGCTGCCATTGGTGACGACGAGCAATTCGTCGGGCACAAATCACTTGCCATTCAGTTTCACAACCGATTCCAAAAAGCCATAGGCAAAAGCACCACTCGGGTCGGTCTGCCACCATTCAAGGAACTTGAAAAACAGGTGCTCGACGATTTCTTCCGCCCCGAGGCCCCGGTCGACCAAGTGCTACTCGAGCAACTAAGGCTCGCGCTGGAGTTGCCCGAGGAATATGGTAAAAACCTTGATCCGTACGTCCCCCAAGGCCCCATCCAAGGGCCAGTCGAAGGCCCCGTACCGGAGCCACAACCCACGCCATAATCGTTCGCTTGGCCAAGCGGCCATTGGCCGTAAAAATGGCGCTTCGTACTTTTCGCCCGTGACTGTTCGCCGCATAGCTTGGTTGGTTTTGTTATTTGTCGCCTGGCCAGGCGCCTGGCCCCAACCGTGGCAATCAGTAACCGTGCCCTCCCCGGACGACGCCCAACGGCCTGCCGGCATCGGCTGGTATCGCTGTTGGGTGAAGGTGCCGGACAATTGGGCAACCCTCGCTGGGCGCGACCTCTGGGTCGAGTCGGTCACACTGACAATCGACTCAAGCCACACGGCGCACGA
>MDTE01174841.1_pt1 | contig 12871 bp, 9 predicted proteins | sample 811231 | NCBI WGS metagenome assembly MDTE01 (sample SAMN05326651, study PRJNA326480) | marine metagenome | isolation source: seawater | place: Indian Ocean: Red Sea | collected 2010
GATGATGGAAAAATTTATCAAAGACCTTTTGGCGGGATGACTAAAAATTATGGTAATGGCACGGCCCAAAGGACTTGTGCTGCAGCTGACAGAACTGGTCACGCAATTTTGCATACTTTATACGGTCAAGCATTGAAACATAATACAGAATTTTTTATTGAGTACTTTGCATTAGACTTAATTATGAAAAATGGTGAATGCAAGGGTGTAATTGCGTGGAATTTGACAGATGGGACTATCCATAGATTTAGATCTCAAATTACAATTATAGCCACAGGAGGTTATGGAAAAGTTTATTATTCAGCTACATCAGCGCATACGTGTACAGGAGACGGAAATGCAATGGTCTTAAGAGCCGGGCTTCCTTTGCAAGATATGGAATTTGTACAATTTCATCCCACAGGAATTTACGGAGTTGGTTGTTTAATAACTGAAGGTGCAAGAGGTGAAGGAGGATTTTTAGTCAATGGCAAAGGTGAGAGATTTATGGAACGATATGCCCCTAATGCAAAAGATTTAGCATCAAGGGATGTAGTAAGTAGATCCATGGAGATGGAAATAAATGAAGGTAGAGGTGTTGGTAAAGAAAAAGATCACATTAATTTACATTTAGATCACTTAGACAAAGAAGTTTTAGAGGAGAGACTTCCAGGAATTACTGAAGCAGCAAAAACATTTGCGAATGTTGATGTAAATAAACAGCCTATTCCTGTAGTGCCTACAGTTCATTATAATATGGGAGGTATACCAACAAATTATAAAGCGGAAGTTTTAACTTTAAATGGCTCAGAGAAAACAGTCCCAGGGCTGATGGCAATCGGAGAAGAAGCATGTGTATCAGTTCATGGAGCTAACAGGTTGGGATCAAATTCATTGATTGATCTTGTAGTATTTGGAAGAGCGGCAGCTAAAAGAGCAGCTGAAATTATAAAACCAGGTGCAGCTCATGAGGAAGTTTCTAGTTCTGAAACTGATAAATGTTTAGATAGATTTGATAAGATAAGAAATTCATCAGGTTCTACTAAAACAGCTGAACTTAGGTTGAAGATGCAAAAAACAATGCAATCAAAATGTGCTGTATTCAGGTCCGAGAAAACTTTAAAAGAAGGGGTTGAACAAATCAGAAAACCGTATGATGGTATGGAGGATATTTCAGTTAAAGATAAATCATTATTATTTAATACAGATTTAGTAGAAACTTTAGAATTCGATAACTTAATAAGACAAGCACTAACTACTATGGACTCTGCTTACAGCAGAAAAGAGAGTAGAGGAGCTCATGCTAGAGAAGATTTTACTAAAAGAGATGATAAAAACTTTATGAAGCATACTTTAGCTTGGTTAAAAGGTAAAAAAGTTGAGATTAAATATAGAGATGTTCATTCTAAAACACTCACAAACGATGTACAGTATTTTCCTCCGAAGGAGCGTGTTTACTAATAATGGTAAAATTTAACTTACCACAAAACTCAAAGATAGAAGTAGGTAAGTATTATAAAGACCAAACAAACTCTAAAAATTTAAAAAAAATTAATATTTACAGATGGGATCCGTCTGACGGACAAAACCCAAGAGTTGACACTTTTGAAGTGGATATGGGCTCTTGTGGTCCAAAAGTACTAGATATTTTATTTAAAATAAAAAATGAAATCGATCCATCTTTAACATTTAGGAGATCTTGCGCACATGGAGTTTGTGGATCCTGCGCTATGAACATTGATGGAGTTAATACTCTAGCTTGTATAAAATCACATACAGATATTAATGGGGATTTAAATATTTATCCTCTTCCTCATCTGAAAGTTATAAAAGATCTTATTGGGGACTTAACTACACTTTATAAACAGTACGAGTCAATTAAGCCGTGGCTGCAAACTGAGCAAACAGGAAAAGAAAAAGAAGAGTTAAGACAAACTCAAAAAGATAGGGAAAAATTAGATGGATATTATGAATGTATTTTATGTGCATGCTGCTCAACATCGTGTCCTAGTTACTGGTGGAACGGAGATAAATATTTAGGGCCTGCAGTTCTATTACAAGCTTATAGATGGATAAATGATAGTAGAGACGGTGATAAAAAAGAGAGATTAAAAAAGGTTGCTGATGAATTAAAACTATATAGGTGTCACACTATAATGAATTGTACAAATTCTTGTCCTAAGGGATTAAATCCTGCAAAAGCTATAGGATCTATTAAGAAAATGCTTGCAACAAGCTAAAACCTTATTTATTCAATTACATCATGAAAACTATTGAACATTTCATTAATGGTAAAATTTTTGCTGGGGTTTCTAAAAGATCAAGTAAGGTATTCAATCCTGCAACAGGTGAACAAACTGCTGAGGTTAAACTAGCGACTTCAGGTGATGTAAACGAGGCGGTTGCAAAAGCAAAAAAAGCTTTCGGATCTTGGTCCGAGAAACCACCGTTATTTAGAGCAAGAATAATGTTTAAATTTAAAGAATTAATTGAAAAAAATTCTGATGAACTTACCAAAATCATTGTAGCTGAACATGGCAAGGTTTATGAAGATGCGAAGGGTTCTTTAACTAGAGGCTTAGAAGTAGTAGAGTTTGCTTGCGGAATTCCACAAATGTTGAAAGGTGAATTTACCGAAAATGTAGGGACTAATGTTGACAGTTGGTCGGTTAGACAACCTCTAGGAGTGTGTGCAGGGATTACGCCATTTAATTTTCCTGCAATGGTACCGATGTGGATGTTTCCGATGGCTATTGCTTGCGGAAATACATTTGTTTTAAAACCTTCTGAAAAAGATCCTTCATGTTCGATGAGATTGGCCGAACTTTTAAAAGAAGCAGGCCTACCAGATGGGGTATTTAATGTAGTTAATGGAGATAAAGAAGCAGTCGATGCGCTAATACAAAATAAAGATGTAGTAGCTATGAGTTTCGTGGGCTCAACACCAATTGCTAAATATATTTATGAAAATTGTGCAAAAAATGAGAAAAGAGTCCAAGCATTAGGTGGTGCAAAAAATCATTGTGTTGTAATGCCTGATTGTGATTTAAATCAAGCTGTCAATGGATTAATGGGTGCAGCTTATGGATCAGCAGGTGAAAGATGTATGGCTCAATCTGTTGCAGTAGCAGTTGGTAATATAGGAGATAAACTTGTTAACTCGCTCGCAAAAAAAGTTGAGGCATTAAAAGTTGGTCCTGGAATGGATAAAACCTCTGAAATGGGACCACTCGTCACAAAAGATCATTTGGAAAAAGTAAAGGGTTATGTTGATATTGGAGAAAAAGAAGGAGCAAAATTAATAGTCGATGGAAGAAATTTTAAAATACAAGGTTATGAAAACGGATACTATATTGGAGGTTGTCTTTTTGACCACGTCACGAAGGATATGAGAATTTACAAAGAGGAAATATTTGGTCCTGTATTATCAGTAGTAAGAGCAAAAGATTTTAATGAAGCTTTATCTTTAGTTAATGATCATGAATTTGGAAATGGTGTTAGTATTTTCACTAGAGACGGAGACTCTGGAAGAACTTTTGCCAATAAAGCAAAAATTGGAATGGTAGGAATAAATATTCCAATTCCAGTTCCAATGGCCTTTCACAGTTTTGGAGGATGGAAAAGATCTCTATTTGGTGACCAACACATGCATGGTCCTGAAGGAGTAAGATTCTATACAAAATTAAAAACAATTACATCAAGATGGCCTTCTGGTTTAAGATCAGACCCTGAGTTTGTAATGCCAACAATGAAATAGTGTTGATGAAAAAAAGAAAAAAAATTACCTTAATAGGTGCTGGCCAGATCGGAGGAACTTTAGCCCATTTAATTGCCCTTAAAGAATTAGGTGATGTTGTTTTATTTGACGTAGCTGCAGGAATAGCAAAAGGCAAAGCTTTAGATATTGCTCAATCTTCCCCTGTTGACGGATTTAATATTAATTTATCAGGCACAGACAACTACGAAGATACTAAGGACTCAGACGTAATAATTATAACAGCTGGAGTGCCAAGAAAACCCGGTATGACAAGAGATGATTTACTCGAAATAAATCTGAAAATTATTAAACAAGTTGGGGAGGGAATAAAAAAAACCTCACCAAATGCTTTTGTAATATGTATTACAAATCCGCTTGATGTGATTGTAATGGCGCTTCAAAAATACTCAGGATTACCAAAAAATAAAATCGTTGGAATGGCAGGCATACTAGACTCTTCAAGATTTATATATTTTTTATCTCAAGAACTTAGGGTTCCTGTTCAGAAAATTAAATCATTTGTTTTAGGTGGTCACGGAGACAGCATGGTAGCAATGCTTGGATCAACAGAAGTTAATGGAAAAAAAATAATTGATCTTGTAGAGCAAGGAAAAATATCAAAAGAAAGATTAAATGAGATAGTGGAAAGAACGAAAAAAGGAGGGGCAGAAATAGTAAAATATTTAGAAAAAGGTTCAGCATTTTATGCTCCAGCTGCATCAGGAGTTGAAATGGCTGAGAGTTATTTAAAAGATTTAAAAAAACAGTTACCTTGCGCAGTATACTTAAATGGAGAATACGGTGTAAAAAACATATATGCGGGTGTGCCAGTTATAATTGGAGCAGGAGGAGTAGAAAAAATAGTCGAACTAAGTTTATCAGAAGAAGAGAAGGAAAATTTTAAAAATTCAATTAGAGCTGTAAAAGATCTATTTGACAGTGCAAAAAAAATTGACAGTTCATTATAAAATTTAATTAAACTGTTTATCTGGTAAAGATTATCTATAAGATGAACAAAAAGAAAATATATAATACACTAGTTGTAGGCTCTGGGTTATCCAGCTTATTTTTCATCGATTCTTATCTTGAAAAAAATAATAAAATAAATGTTATTTCATTTGATAATAAAAAATTAGATACTTCTAAATCCTATAATAAGCACATTTTTAAAATTTTACCCCCTCAAATGATTGGCCAAAATAAAAAAGTTAACGATTACTTTTTTTTTAATAAGATTAAAGTCAATCCTAGCTGTAAGTTTTTTGGGTCACTTGAGTTTGGAGGGTTATCTAATTATTGGGGATTACAAATTGATAAAAATATAGAACAAGATATCGCATACTTGAACAAAAAAACACAAAATAAAATTTGCAGGTCTTTTAAAGAGATATTTAAAAAATGCAATCTTCTAGGAAAAATAAACGAGAAGTATCATAATAGTTTCGAAAAAAATAAATATATCGATGAAAATATTTTAAAGTCAAAGAAAAATTTAATTTTTGAAGAACCAATACTTGCCTTTCAAAAAAAAACTAAAACTAAAGTAGAGCTAAATAAAATAAATGAAAAAAAAGATAAATTAACTCCGTTAAACTTTTTTAAAAATTTAAATAAAAAAAAAATTATATTTCATAACTTTTTTGTCAAAAAAATTGAAAATCATAAAAAAGGAGTCCTTTTAAGGTGTTCAAACGGAATAGAAGAAAAGATATTTTTAACAAAAAAATTAGTACTCGGTTGTGGCACCTTGATAACAACAAAATTAATGATGGATTATCTTAATATAAAAAAAGAAGTTAGAATAAATCATCATCCTAGATTATTTTCACTTTATGTTTCAAAAAAAAAATGGAAAGGTAAGATGGATTTTCAACCTTCACAATTTCATTTAAAATCAAGAAATAATCCATTTCTTTTTACTGCAGATTTTAGACCTGGAAACAAAATTATCGTTGATGCAATTATAAAATTTAAAAAGATTTTAAAACCTATAAAATTTCTTATCAACATGTTTAGAGAACACTTAATTTTCTCAAACATTTTTCTAGAACCTAAGTTTGGGAATTTGTTTATTAAACGTAATGAAGACTTTTATGAGGTATATTCTAAAAGAAAAAATCTCAATAAAATATTTAAAATAACTAGTAAAATCGTTTTTGATTATTTAATGCGTGCTAATAAAATTTTGCCATTTTATCATAATTACTTTCCTGGCTTTGGAGCTGACTTTCATTATTTTGGAACGATACCTATGATGAGTAATGGAAAATTATCAGTAAATGAAAGATGTCAGCTTAAACATAATAAAAAAATATATATAATTGACGGATCTGTTTTAAATTTTAAAAAAAATAAATATCCACTTGGGTTAATAATTGCTAATTCAAGAAGAATAGGAAAAGAGATCTAAAATGTTCAGAATATGGATTTACCTCAAGCTCAATTTTTTATTCTCTGGTCTTTTCTTAAATAAAACTGCTAATATTGTAAAATTTATAAAAAAAAAAATTTCTAATCAATCTAAAAAAAAATATTTAGTTTTTTCAAGTCAGTGCAGAGTTGGGTTTTTATTCATATTAAAGTTTCTAAAAAATAAATCTAAAAAAAGAGAAATAATTTTTTGTGCTTATAATCTTCCTGAGATGATTAATATAGCTGTAAAATTGAACTATAAGGTTATCTTTTGTGACTTGAATTATCAAACAGGAGCCATGGAAATAAAAGATTTAAGAAAAAAAATCTCAAAAAAAACTTCTGCAATTGTCCTTACAAATATGTTTAACAATCCAAAAAATAGTCGAGAAATAAAAATGCTTGCTAATAAAAATAAAATAACTCTAATCGAAGATAACGCAATCTATTTTGATAATTTTACAAAAAATAACGGAAAAAAAATATACTCGGGTTATTTTGGTGATTTCTCGATTTATAGCTTTAATATCATGAAAAATATTTCTTCACTATATGGAGGTGCTGTATCTACTAATAATAAAGACTTCATTGAGTTTTATGAAAAAGAATACGAAAAATTGAATGAATTTTCAATTATACCTTTAATAAAGCAAATATTAATTTATTTAATTTTGAAATTAATGGCACAAAACTTTTTATATAAATTTATATTTATTCGTATCATCAGATTTGCCCATTTTAAAAATATTAAAAGTATTTTAAAAATATTTTATCCATCTTTAAAATCTGTAAAGAAAAATCTACCAAAATATTATTTTACAAAAATGAGTAATCTCGCAATAATACTTACGTATCTTCAATTAAAAGATGAAGAAAGTAGAAAAAAAATATTTAATTTGAGAAAACAAAAACAGATTTTTTATTTCGATAATATTACAAAAATACCTAAAGCAAATTATTCCTTAATTAAAAGAAATGATAAAAATTTTCAAAATTATTTAGACTTCCCAATATTAGTAAAAAATAAAGAGTTACTTAACAAATATCTTTTAAATAATGGAATAGAAGTTCGATATAAGCATTATTATAACTGTGAAAAATTATTCAAAAAAAATACTAAATGTATAAATGCTGAAAAATATGAGAATGAATTAATTTGTTTACCAATTCATTCAAAAATTACATTTGTGTATATGAATTTTGTTATTAACAATCTTAAGAATTTCTTTAATAAATCTAACCTATAATGATCAAAACGAATTTTTTGAATTTATTTTTTTATTTATTTCTTGGTGTTTTTTCTTTTCTTTTAAATTTTTATGTTGGTTCATCAGGTGTTTTTCCAGTGGATACGTTTATTCATTATGACAATGGTTTCCGTATTCTACTTGGTGAACATCCGGTAAAAGATTATTGGATTGTACATGGCTTTATTATTGATTATATACAAGCTCTTTTTTTTAAAATTTTTGGTAATAATTGGTATTCTTACATTTTACATTCCTCATTTTTCAATTCTGCCGTAGTTTTATTTACATTTTATATATTTAAACTCCTCGAGCTTGAAACGAAAATAGCATTCCTGCTTTCTGTTTGCACTGCGTCCCTAGCATATCCTGTGAGCGGAACGCCGTTTCTTGATTTACATTCATCATACTTTTCTTTGTTTGGAATTTATTTTGCAGTAATTGCTATTTTAAAAAATAAATCTTATTTTTGGTTTTGGTGTTCATTTTTTCTTTGTATTGGCTTTTTTTCTAAACAGGTTCCTGCTGCGTATACAATTATTCTTGTAAGTATAATTAATATTTATTTATTTTATAAACTTAAAAGAATAGATATATTTTTAAATTATTTAGGTGGAGCTAGTTTATTTTTAATCTTAATTGTTTCAATTTTGATATATAATAAAATTCCTTTAATTGATTTTATCTTACAACTTTTTTTATTTCCTCAATCAATCGGTACAAGCAGGTATGAGAATTATTCTTTAGGAATAAAAAATATTTTCTTGGATTATAAATTTATATATTTTTCTTTTCTTATAATTTTATTTTTGAATTTAAAAGAGTCTATAAAAAAGGATTATATTAGTTCCAAAAATTTTTATATATTTTTGATTTTTACTTCTTTTGTTTTAACAACTATATTTCATCAAATTTACACTAAAAATCAAATATATATTTTTTTTTTAATACCTTTGTGTAGTGGATTTGCAATCTTTTACAGTGAATTAATAAATTTAAATCACAAAAAAAAAATTAATTTTATTATAATATTTGTATGTCTTTTTTCTACGATAAAATATTACGAAAGATTTAATATTGAGAGAAAATTTCATGAACTAAATTCCACAATCATGTCTAACTCTTTGGACGCTTCTAAAATAAATAGTAGATTAAAAGGTTTGAAGTGGATAAGTCCCTATTTTAAAAACCCACAAGAAGAAATTGATTTATTAAGGTCCTCTTTAGAGATTTTAAAAAATGTGAACGAAAATAAAATGGTAATTACTCAGTATAACTTTTTTTCTTCATTACTTGAGGAAAAGTTATTTTCTCCCAGCCGGACGTATGACTCAATTAGTTATCCTAGAATTAATAGTGAATATTACAATCGCTACAAAGCCTATTTAATAAATACAATTAAAGATAATAAAATAGAAAATATCTTCATTCTAGAACCAAATTCAAATTATGATTTGAATGAAATACTATTAAATTATATTTCACCAAATTGTTTCAATCAAAATATGATTAATAACCACCTATTAAAATTGAATATTAAAAAATGTAGAGAACTAGAATGAAAAAAAAATCTGCATCTTATAAAATTTCAGAAATAAAAAAAAAAAATATAAATAAAATTACTTTAGAAAAAATATTTTATTTAATTAAAAAAGAAAATACTTATTCAATTTTATCTAAACTCGACAGAAAATTAATATACGAGTATTTAACTATTTCAGCTTCATCAAAAAAAATTTATTTATTTGTGATGAAAAGTAAGCAAGAAATAGTTGGTTACATATTATATGCTAAAAGTGAAAAAGAACTAATATTAGAGTTTAAAAGAATGAAATTTAAAATAATCAAACATTTACTTTTAAAGTTGAAATTTTTTTCTATAATAAATATTTTACTTGCAATTTCAAAACTAGATATCTTATTAGCAAATTTTACTTTTAAAAAGGACTCACCTGGAACCATAAATCTTAATTTATTGGCTATAAAAAAAGAATATCAATCAAAAGGATTGGGAAAAATCTTAATAAAAAAATCACTTAAAAATCTTTTATCGCAAGGCTTAAAATTAAATTATATTTCATGTGAGGCTCCAACTAGCCGTGCTTTAAAATTTTATCGAAGAAATAAATTTATTTTGCTTGGAAAAAAAATAAGACTATTTAAGAACCTTTTCTTATTAAAAAAAAAAATAAATGAATTTTAAATATAGACCAGAAATTGATGGACTAAGAGCAATTGCAGTTATTTCTGTTGTAATTTTTCACGCAGATTTCAAAATTAAATTTGATAATTATGAATATAATTTTTTATCTGGTGGTTATTTAGGAGTCGATATTTTTTATGTAATTTCTGGTTATCTTATAACCCACTTAATATTAGATAGTATAGATAATAAAACTTTTAGATTTTTAGATTTCTACGAACGAAGAGCTAGACGTCTTTTACCAGCATTATTTGCCGTTATTATTTCCTCTATTGTGGCAGGTTACTTCTTGATGTTACCACCTCAATTTGAAGATTTATCTAATTCTGCATTGTCTTCTTTATTTTTTTTATCGAACTTTTATTTTTATTTTTCTGAAAATTATTTTGCAGATGCTAGCGCATTAAAACCATTATTACATACTTGGAGTTTATCAATAGAAGAACAATTTTATTTACTTTTTCCTCCATTCTTATACTTATTTTATTTAAAGAATAAAAAATTTAACTTAGCTCTTCTAATTTTAATTTTAATTTCTTTAGTTTTTTCGCAATTCGGAAGTCTATATTTTAAAGAGCTAAATTTTTACAATATTATCTCTAGAATATGGGAATTGGCATTTGGATCTTTGATAGCCTTTTATCATGTAAAAAATAAATCAGAACAAAAATATTATACTAATAATACTCTACTTTTATTTTCAATGATCCTGATTTTTGTTCCATTTTTTATTTTTAATAAAAGCACGTTACATCCTTCCATCTTTACTATTTTTACAGTGCTAGGAACTGGAATAATAATATTTTTTAAAAATGGACAAGGTGTAATAAAAAATTTTCTATCTTCAAAACCTTTGGTAGGTATTGGATTAATTTCTTACTCTTTATATCTATGGCATTATCCTGTGCTAGCTTTTAAAAGAGTTAAGTCTCCAACTTTATCTGAGTTTGATAAGTTTGAAGCAATAATTTTATCTTTATTTTTATCAATATTGAGTTTTTTTTTAATAGAAAAACCTTTTCGAAATCAAAAAATTGTGAAAAGAAAAAACTTTTTTATTTTTATATCAATTTTTTTTTTATTAATATTTATAATTTCAAGTTATATATCAAAATTCGAAGGTCTACCAAAAAGGTATTCAAAAGAAATCATATCTCTAATAAATTTAAATTATGATTATAAAAAAATCTACCAAGCTGGAACTTGTCATATAGAAAATAAAATAACGATAAAAAAGAATTTTTTTAAGAATTGTAAGATAAATATAAGTCAAAATAAAAAAAATCTATTCATTTGGGGAGACAGTCTAGCAGCACATTTATATCCGGGAATAAAATATAAGTATGAACAAAATTATAATATTTGGCAAAGAACAGCGGATATTTGCAAACCTTTCATTTACCAAAATAATAAAAAAAATTCATTAAAAGGATGCGGGTTAATAAATAAATCTATATTAGAAGAGATTTTAAAAATCAAACCAGATAGTGTTTTTTTATCTGGATTTTGGGATAGATCAGATTTTAATGAGATTAACAAAATCACAACAACACTTAGAAAAAATAATATAAATCGAATCTATTTAGTTGGTCCTTCACCAAGGTGGCACGACCCACTACCAAAAATTTTAGTTAAAAAGTATAGATTATTAAGAAAAATACCTGAGTATCTTCCAGATAAAAATCACAAAGACAATTACCTTTTAGATGATGAATTTTCTGCTTTTGCAAAAAAAAATGGTTTAATATATGTTTCTCCAATGAAAATATTGTGTAAGGAAAATTATACATGCCTTACAAAGATAGATAATCGAGCAGATTCGATAGTAAACTGGGATGAAAACCACCTCACAGAAAAAGCTTCAATATTTATTTTTATCAAATTTATAGAATAAAAAGATTTTTAGTTATATAAGTTTTAAAAATTAAATGAATATTCACGAGCATCAAGCTAAGGAAATTTTAAAGGAATATGGAGCACCAATTTCTAATGGTGTCGTAATCCTATCAAAAGAAGAAATTGACGACAAAATTTCAAAACTAAATAAAAATGAATATGTGCTTAAAGCTCAAATACATGCTGGCGGAAGAGGAAAAGCTGGTGGTGTAAAACTAATTAAAAATAAAAATGATTTGATTTTGGAAGCTAAAAAAATGATGGGAAAAATTCTTGTTACTCATCAAACAGGACCAGAAGGAAAAGAAGTAAAAAGATTATACATCGAAGAGGCCTCAAATATTTCAAAAGAATTTTACCTATCCTGTTTAGTTGACAGAGCCTCTTCTAAAATAGCCTTTATAAGTAGTACTGAGGGCGGAATGGACATAGAAAAGGTTGCAGCAGACACACCAAAAAAAATAGTTACAAAAAAAATTGATTATAAAAAGGAAGGTCCTTCTGATGATGAAATAACAGAAATAATATCGATTTTTGATCTAAAAGATACACAAGTTAAACAAGCAAAAGAATTGATAAAGTCTCTTTACAAAATATTAATTGAAAAAGATGCAAGTCTTATAGAAATTAATCCTCTTATTATTAACAAAGATAATAATTTAATTTGTTTAGATGCAAAAATGAATTTTGATGATAATGCAATTTTTAGAAGACCAGAAATTATGCAATTAAGAGATCTTAATGAGGAAGAGCCAGCAGAAATTGAAGCAAGCAAATACGACTTAGCATATATAAAACTGAATGGATCAATTGGATGTATGGTCAATGGTGCTGGTTTAGCCATGGCTACAATGGATATAATTAAACTATATGGTCAAGAACCTGCTAATTTTTTAGATGTAGGAGGTGGAGCGTCAAAAGAAAAAGTGACCGCCGCATTTAAATTAATATTGGCAGATAAAAATGTAAAAGGTATTTTAATAAATATTTTTGGTGGAATTATGAGATGCGATGTACTTGCGCAAGGAGTCGTTGAGGCTGCAAAGCAAGTAAATCTATCAGTCCCACTTGTTGTAAGATTGGCAGGTACAAATTTTGAAGAAGGAAAAAAAATTCTCGAAGACTCAAATTTAAAAATATTATCTGCCACAGATTTAAACGATGCAGCAAAAAAAATTGTCGACTCGATAAAATAGATGTCAATATTGATAAATAAAAATACAAAAGTAATTTGCCAAGGTTTTACAGGAACTCATGGCACATTTCATTCTGAGCAAGCCCTTAAATATGGTACAAAATTAGTCGGAGGTGTAACTCCGAAAAAAGGAGGTCAAAAACACTTAGGCCTTCCTGTTTTTAATACTGTACAAGATGCAA
>MDTE01041152.1_pt1 | contig 12870 bp, 9 predicted proteins | sample 811231 | NCBI WGS metagenome assembly MDTE01 (sample SAMN05326651, study PRJNA326480) | marine metagenome | isolation source: seawater | place: Indian Ocean: Red Sea | collected 2010
TGAATTGATCTCCTCCTCCCAAACATGATTTAACAATCAATCCAACTAATAATTCAATTCCCGTCCCCTCCATACAGGAAACATGAACCCCTTGTTCTTCTTTATAAGATTCATGAATACCCTTATCAACCTTGTTAAATACTTTAATTTGATTTATTTCATCGGTGAAAATCGATTCAATCATTTCGTTTTCTTTTTTGTCTATAGTTGCATCAACTACCGCAAGAATTAAGTCTGCTCGTTTTAGTTCACGCTTAGCCCTGAGAACACCCTCGCTTTCAATTAATTCCTCAACTTCTCTAATCCCTGCCGTATCAGTCAACCTTACAGGAATTCCCTCCAAGTTAATCATCTCCTCAATTGTATCTCTGGTAGTGCCAGCCAGATCACTTACTATTGCTCGATCATAGCCTACTAACTCATTGAGTAGACTCGATTTTCCCGCATTAGGCGGACCAGAAATAACAACATGCAGTCCTTCCCGTAGGACCCTGCCCTGCTCCGCTGTTCTAATTAGGTTCCCTATACTCTCAGAGAAAGCTTCAAGTCTTCGAATGATCGAGTCATTAACATCTGGATCAATGTCTTCATCAGGAAAATCAATATAAGCTTCAACGTGAGCTAAAACAGACAGCAAAATTTGTTTTAACTCGCTAATGCGAATCCCAAGTTGACCTTCCAATTGACTATTTGCAGCCCTCAGCGCAAGAGCTGTCTTGGCGCTGATAAGATCCATTACTGCTTCCGCCTGAGTTAAATCCATCTTGCCGTTAAGGAAAGATCGTTTTGAGAATTCTCCTGGCTCCGCGAGCCTAGCACCAGCCAAAATCACAGTCTCCAACACAGTCTGAGTAACAAGTGCTCCTCCATGGCAAGTAATCTCAATAAGATTCTCTCCAGTATAACTGGCTGGGCCTATAAAAATACTAAGAAGAACCTGATCAATGATTTCATCATCAGAATTCACAATATTGCCAAGCATAAGGACGCGAGGTCTCCACTTAACTTCCCCGCTCTTGGACCGGAAAATCCTTTTAGCAATCGGAATAGCCTCGGGACCAGAGACTCTCAAAATAGCCACTGCTCCCTGGCCAGGAGGACTAGCTATAGCAACGACGGTATCTTCCACTTTTAATTCATGAGCCAAGAACGGCTTCTCTTAATAATTCCACACACCGATCATTTTCCTCTTTTGTACCGATGGAAATTCTAACCCATTCAGGCAATTTATAACTTCTCATTGCCCTCACAATCACCCCCTTACGAAGCAGTTCATCAAAAACTGCATCTCCATCACCAACTTTGACCAAAACAAAGTTTGCATAGCTTGGTATAAACTCTAGCCCCATTTCTTCAAAGGATTCCTGAAAAAATTGTCGCCCCTCATCTGTGATACTTTTTGTTTTATACTGGTGTTCATCATCAGCAAGAGCAGCCAATGCCGCTTCCTGAGCCAAGTGGTTAGCATTAAATGGTTGCCTCGTTTTCTGTAAAACAGAAGCCAGAGGTGAAGGCGCAAGACCATAACCAATTCTTAATCCGGCAAGTCCCTGTATTTTGGAAAAAGTACGCATCACCACCACATTACGACCTTCACGAACATACTTTAGCGTATCAGGAGGAGTATCTAGAAATTCATAATAAGCCTCATCAAAGACAACAATAACGCGATCAGGAACACGATCCATGAATCGGTCAATTTGATCTTGAGTAACGAGAGTGCCGGTTGGATTATTTGGATTAGCGATGAAAATCTCCTTCGTTCTATCCGTTATCGCATCAGCCATCGAATCCAAATCGTGCACAAAATTAGGATCCGGAACTTCAATCGTTTCGGCCCCAAAAAGAGTTGCCATTAATTTATAAACAACAAAAGCATGCTCCGCAGCAATGATTTCATCTCCAGGGCGGAGGAATGCGTGACCGATGAATTCTATAATTTCATTCGATCCGTTACCCAGAATAACATTATCCATACTTAGGGAGAATTTTTCTGCGATCGCATTGCGTAGCTTCCAACCCCCGCCGTCCGGATAAATATTCACTTGATCCGCTGTGCTTTTCATCACCTCAACTGCCTTAGGCGATGGACCCAACGGGTTCTCATTAGAAGCCAACTTAATAATATCGTCAGGATCAATCCCAAGTTCGCGAGCAACATCCTCTATGGGCTTACCTGGCTCATAAGGAACTAAATCTTTAAGCTGTTGGTTGGAAAATTCGCAAGGATCAAGCATATGCAAAACATCTGCGCTGTGTGCTCTCAGGTCAAGCCACTACCTTAGTCACGAAAATTCTGGGCAATAGGAATACGACGGCCTATTCCAAAGGCCTTAGAGGTGACTCTCAGCCCAGGAGCCGCTTGCCCCCTCTTCCATTCATTCAAGTCAACTCTTCTAGAAATCCACTCAACCATTTCTTTCTCATAACCTTTATCGATGATATCAGAAACACTCAAAGCCTCATCAATATACATGGCCAATATTTTATCGAGTAATTCATATTCAGGCAAAGTGTCCTGATCCTTCTGATCATGCCTCAATTCAGCACTGGGAGGTTTGTCTATTGTATTCTTAGGAATAATTTCACCTTCACGGTTTATCCATCTGGACAATTCATAAACAGTCATTTTCGGCAGATCACTAATGACAGCAAGGCCGCCGCACATGTCTCCATATATAGTGCAATAACCTACTGCCAATTCACTCTTATTACCTGTAGTCAGAAGCAAAGAACCCATCTTATTGGATATAGCCATTAGCAGTATACCTCTTAATCTAGCCTGCATATTTTCTTCAGTAATATCCTCTTCCTTCTCAGCAAAAACTGCACTGAGATCATTCTTTAAAGATTCAAATGATTTTCCTATGGAGATTTTCTCAATAGCAATTCCAAGATTACTTGCCAGGCTTTCGGAATCATTAACACTTCCCGAAGAACTAAACTCACTTGGCATAGTAACTCCAAGAACATTTTCTGCGCCCACCGCTTCTGCCGCCAAAACTGCAGTCAATGCGGAATCAATTCCTCCACTTAATCCTAGGACCACTTTTTTAAAACCGCACTTACGTATATAGTCTTTCAACCCTAAAACCAAAGCATTGTATAATTCTTCGAGCCTCTCTGAAAATTGATATTCTGAAGCAGCACCTTCCGTATCCACAATTTCCAGACATTCGCGAAATCCAGGGCACTGAGTTATAACATCTCCTTCCGATGAATACGCAACTGAATTACCATCAAAAACCAATTGATCATTACCTCCAATGGCGTTGCAATAAACAACCGGAACACCGATCCTCCGTGCAATAAAAGAAAGCATAGAATGTCGTTCTTTTGGTTTCCCAGAATGAAATGGTGATGCACTTAGATTAAGCAACACGTCTATCCCCTGTTCAGCCAGAGAACCAGCAGGATCCTTAACGTACAAATTTGAGGGAAGAAAATCTTCACTCCAAATATCCTCACAAATTGTTACTCCAACACTTAATCCTGACAGCTTTACGGGCTTAACTTCTTTGGACGGTTGAAAATATCGCGCTTCATCAAAGACATCATAAGTAGGCAGTAGGCACTTAATAATTTTATCTATTTTTTTTCCGCCTTGAAGCACCGCTACCGCATTTTCAAAAGGTTTCCCAGCACTCTCGGTGTTAAAATCAACATAACCTACCATCAGGGGGACTGGTCCGACATTCCCCATTATGCTTTCTAAAAACTCCAAGTTTTTAGGAACGAAAGTGGATTTAAAGACCAAATCCCTGGGAGGATAGCCAGTCAGTGAAAGTTCAGGAGTTATTACAATATCCGCTCCTTGTGAGACTAATTGATCATAAGCCGATACAATAGACTCAGCATTAACTGACAAATCACCAACAATGTTATTTAATTGAGCTATTCCAATCTTCATTGCTACCAGTATCCATATTCTCCAGTAAACATAACATAGCAACCAAGAAGAAGATTGGCCACCGAATGCATCAAAACACATGCCGCCAAACTCTTAGTACGCACAGCAACCCAATACGCAATGCTTCCATAAATAAAAGCACCAAAATAATCAGAAGGAGAATGAACAATCACAAAAAGAAAAGTAATGAATACATAAGTTTTAAATGAAAACTTTCCAAACGGCTGCCGCCAATAATCTCCATCTTTATCGAGCAAATATCGCATAAGAAATCCTCTCCAGAACACCTCTTCTATTATGGCGACAACTATTACCATACGCAAGAAACGTAAAGCAACTAATAACCAGTACATGGAACTATCAACACTAACTAATTGAGCAGGATCAAATCCTCCTTCCCGCGCAGTGAATCCAAAAAATTTCCACCACCCCTCATCCATGTTCATTTTACTGAAAAGGTATCCCGGCAATATCCATGCCAAAATTCCGATCAGTCCCATCATAGCCGCAAAGAGCATCCCTCTAAAAGGAGCAAAATCATAACTTCTCCAATACCTCTTTATAAGAATCAAACAAACAACTACCTGCAAAGGATACAACCACTGCTCCGGCGCATGGCGGTACCATGGAAACATCTCATCATTCTCGACAACGAATCCTAAAAATTCCAATAAAGGAACTAAAGCCATTAGACCTAAAAAAATTGCTAACGGCAGTACATGAGCCAACGTTTTTTTTGCCGCATCCTCTTCGGTTAAGCACCCCTGACCCAGAACGTTCATTCCTTACTTAATATCTACAAGAAATTTTCGAAATCCATCCAGAGCTGACTTAATTAATTCCACATCAGCCGCATAGCAACATCGTAAAAAACCTTCTCCGCAAGCCCCAAATGCATCACCCGGAACTGCCGCAACGTTCTGTTGCTCTAGCAATGCTGATGCAAACTCCTTACTTGTGAGGCCCGTGCCTCTAATGTCTGGAAATGCATAGAATGCTCCACCTGGCAAATTGCATGGCAAGCCCATATCATTAAATTCCTTAACAATTAAATCTCTTCGCTTCTTGTAATCTTGCCGCATCCTTTCTACTGCCTTTGATCCGTTCTCTAAAGCTTCAATAGCAGCTACTTGACTCGTTATCGGTGCACACAGCATAGAATATTGATGAATTTTCATCATCGCCTCAGTAATCTCATTTGGAGCACATGAATAACCAAGACGAAAACCTGTCATTGCATAAGCCTTAGAAAAGCCATGCAAAAGAATTGTACGCTCCTTCATTCCCGGGAGGGAAGCAATGGATACATGTTTGTATTCATCCTCATAAACTAATTCGCTGTAAATTTCATCAGTAATGACTATCAGATCATTTGCAATGCAGACCTCAGCAATTTTCTGAAGTTCTTCTTTACTCATAACAGCTCCAGTCGGATTAGTTGGAAAATTCAAAATTAATATCTTCGTATTAGCGGTTACCAACTTCTCAATCTCTTCAGCCTTCACTGCGAACTCATTTTCAACGGATGCGGAGACAGGAACAGGCACTCCATATGCCAAACGAATACTGGGATCATATGAAACGTAACAGGGTTCGTGATACAGAACTTCGTCTCCTGGATTAAGCAAAGCCCTGCAGGCCAAGTCAAGCGCCTCGGAAACTCCAACTGTAACTAAAATTTCAGAACCAGAATCATAGTCAACCTCAAAACACTGAGACACATAACGACTAATGGATGCCCTTAGTTTTTCTAACCCTAAGTTAGAAGTATAACTCGTCTCACCTTTCTCAAGAGAATAGATAGCAGCTTCTCTTATGTGCCAAGGAGTAGAATAATCCGGCTCTCCAACACCAAGGGATATTACATCATCCCTGCCAAGCACCAGCTCAAAAAAATCACGAATCCCTGATCTGGGAATGTTCTTTACTTGGTTGGAAAGCTTATTAATGGACGACATTAGTTTACCCCTTTTAAATGGAGTCAAAAATAATTAAGGGCTCACAGGCAATCTTTGCCCCGAAGACTCTACTCTAGCCAAGAAGCCGTTCGCCTTATATGATTTGAGCTGAAAATGCGTCGCTGTAGAAATTACTCCCTCAAGCGTACTTAATTTTTCAGCAACAAAACTCGCCACCTCATGCAAGGAACTTCCGCTTATGACCACTGAAAGATCATATCCTCCACTCATCAGCATGCAGCTCTCAACTTCATCAAACTTTGCAATCCTAGCCGCTAGCCTATCAAAGCCTCCTCCTCTCTCCGGCGTGAGTTTTACTTCAATTAAAGCAGAAACCCCACCCCCATCATTAACTTTATCGGCATCAACAACAGCTGTATAACCCAAGATAGCACCTGATTCCTCCAATTCCGTCACCTTTGATTCGACCTCCTTTTCAGATAAATTCATAAGGTCAGCCAAATCAGCAATGCTATGCCTTGCGTTCTCCTTCAACAGTTGAATTAGTTGGTCCATAACTTTTTAGATTGAAATTTGGGTTTGAATTGAGCAGAGAATACACAAAAACGCACGTTATTCTTTCGACATTTATAAAAGTTCATCACGGTTAGCTATCTGACGTCCACTTTGATTCCATACTTCAAACTTTTGCCAGCCCCTCAAAAGAAGAGAACGTGCCGCACCAAACCGATCTGAAGCACCAAGGACGACCACAACAAGACGTCGAGGTGTCACTTTTTTATTCCCATCAGCAAGCTCACTAACGATCGGTTGCTTCGCCGCAGTGACCACTAGGCAAGGACCCGCTTTTGATGTTAAGCCCGTCTTTACCCCATCAATTCCATCAACGTTTAAAATCTTATTTGTGTTTTTAACAATAAAATCCCGCCTCCCCCCAATAGACACTACTGACACTTTTCTCTCTTCTTGCGAACATATAAAAGAAAATGCCGCTTTCTCCATCGCATAAATTGTTAACCTCGCTATGTCACTCGCGGTCGAATACGGAACCTTGCCATAATGATCCATCCCGTGCGGGTTAATGAACCTAGTGCGCCTAGAACCATGATCAACAGCCAACGCATTCATATGCTTCACAAACTCCTTAACGGGATCTCCATTCTTACCACTACGAACGAGTAAATTCTTCCCAACATGGTACGCCAAAGCTTCAGCTGTCCAATTATTTGATCCTAAGACCGAACAGTAAAGGGCATCGCGAATACTAATCAGGTCACCTGGCCTAAGCTTTAATTGGTTAGGACCCCCAATGGATATAGCGCTTTCAGGAATAACTATGTTCTGGCTAAGGTCAGCCCCTGTAACTTTTGCCCAGTCCAAAACAACAACAGCTGTCGCAATTTTAGTTAAACTAGCAACTTGCCGTTTTTTATTTATTTCACGTGCAGACAGAATCTTCTTTGAATGCAAATCCACAACAATATAAGAATCCACAACAAATTTTTGATTAGCTGAAGCTCTGTCCGATAAGGCAACCGCCATAAAAACGCATAAATTTACTAGCGTTAAAACATAATAAGACTTGAAAAGAATTCGCATTTTAAAAATTTTAGTAAACTTAACTATCGTAAGCCTCAGTGCAACAATTGGTTCCAACCAATATCCACGGGAAAACAGCTGAAGAAAGTAATTAGCCGAGAAGTCACTTAATCAATGAAAATTAAAGGCCTTGCCGGCATCAACTCTCCGACTATGTTCAATTGCAGAAAACTATATCGCTAGATACACTCGCAATGAATTCCATTGAAATAAACTCAATGCCTTTGACATTTTTCCGTAAAGGCATTCTAAAGTGCATCCAATTGAGGGATATTAATCATCTCAATAGTTTTCATAAGTACAAACGGCAGAAACTGGCGAAAGCGTTTGAGGAAATCAGCTATGAACTCGGAAAGTTAGCTGAAATCATTTTCTCGAACGGTAAAATGGCAAGCCTCCTGCCAAACAAAAAACAACACTTAATCCACAAGAAAACATTATGGCGGAATCAAGAAAAACCGGCAACCGCAACCGCAACCGCAACCGCAACCGCAACCGCAACTCTGGATCAAATCCTCGCAGGAACCGACGATACGTAAAACAAAAAGTACCCAGAAAGCCTAAGAAAAAATCTCTACTAAGAAAACTTTTAGATTTTATTGGTTTAGGAGAAAAAAATAAAAAGAGCAATAAAAAGCAACGAGGACAGAACAGAGGGAAAAAGAGACCTCAGGCAAATAAAAAGCAACCCCGCAATTCCAGACCTCCAGAAAAAATCCCAGTCACTTCAGAACGGTTATACGTTGGCAACATTTCTTATAAAACAACCGACGCAAACCTCATGGAGTTATTTGAAAAATTTGGCGACGTCAGAACTGCTGAGGTTGTCAAACACAGCCGAAACGCTAGATCAAAGGGCTACGCATTTGTTGAAATGAACAATATCGATGCCGCTAAAAAAGCTGCTGAAGAACTCCATGACTTCGAGTATATGGGAAGAAAGATAATAGTTAACGGAGCAAAGAGCAGAGGTAAAACTGAAGGTTGAAAACCCTATCAGGGTAAATTTTAAATCCTATGTTGCCGCTATACTTAGTTGGCGCAACTGGAACTGGAAAAAGTTCCTTGGCCATTCCGATTGCCGAGAAACTTGGCGGAGAAATAGTGAATGGCGATGCTTTCCAAATATATAAAGGCATTGAAATAGTTACAGACTCCCCTAAACAAACCGCACTCGATCAGACAAGGCATCATTTGTATGGAGCACTTGAGTTAAACGAGGACTGCAATGCCGCCCGCTATTCAGAAATGGCCAATGATCAGATCAAAGAAATTTCTAATAGAGGAAAAACCCCAATCATAGTGGGCGGGAGCGGGCTCTACATTAAAAGCCTCACTCATGGACTGTCCAATCTCCCGGCTGCAAATCATGAACTGAGGAAGAAACTAGATCAAATGCCATATGCAAAATTAATAAGCAGATTAGAAGAATGCGATCCTCTAGGAGCCTCTCAAATAAATTTAAAGAACAGAAGATATGTTACCAGAGCTCTAGAAATCAGCATCCTTGCAGGGAAGCCAATGTCTGAAATTAAAAACGAATGGGAAAAAAATAAGGTGAAATTTACGGGCTTCTTACTACAACGACCAAGGCAAGAACTTTACGACCGTATAAATCTAAGAGTCGAACAAATGGTAAAAGAAGGCCTCCTCGATGAAATAATCTCTTTGCCCAAAAATATTTCAGGCACCGCCAAAAAGGCAATCGGCATCCAGCAAACCCAACTGCACTTAGAAGGAAAAACGTCCTTAGACGAGTGCATCGATTCTATACAAAGATCCTCAAGAAACTATGCAAAACGACAAACCACATGGTTTAAAAGAGAAAAGGGATTCCAAAACATTTGCCTTGAAAAGAAAGACGATCCAAATTCAACAGTCGAAAAAATCATTAAACTAATGACCCCCCGATAAAATGCATAAGCCTCCAATATCAGTACGGGTCAATTTATCCCCTCCCAACAATTATGAAGTAATTATTGGGCAGAATATTCTCGAAACTTGCGGAGAAAAAATCGCGCAACAAATTTATAGCCAACGCTGCGTCATAATTTCCGATTCCAATGTCGCTCCTCTCTATGCTGATCAGGTCAAGCAATCACTCACCAAGAACGGAATAAGTAGCAATACAGTCACTGTGCCTGCAGGAGAATCCAGCAAGTCCCTCTCCCAAGTTGAAGAAATATGTCGAGAAATGATAACTAATGGGCATGACAGACACAGTTTTGTAATCGCTCTTGGAGGAGGTGTCATTGGCGATCTGGCTGGGTTAGTTGCAGCAATCTTTTATCGTGGAATTCCATTAATTCAAATACCCACAACTATTGTTTCTCAGGTCGACAGTTCGATAGGAGGGAAAACTGGAGTGAATGCACCCGAGGGTAAGAATCTGATTGGAGCCTTCCATCAACCGAAGCTTGTAATTGCAGATACCATGACTCTGAAAACATTACCGGAAAGGGAATTTAATGAGGGTTTTGCTGAAGCAATTAAACATGCAGCAATACGTGATGGCGACATGCTTGAGGAAATAGTATCCGTGAACGCATCATCTGACCTTGATTCATTAATAGCAAAAAACGTAGCAATAAAAGCGAGAGTCGTGGAAGAGGATGAAAAAGAACTCCTCGGAACAAGGGCCCATCTCAATTACGGGCACACCATAGGTCATGCCATAGAAGCGGCGGGAGGGTATGGAAAATTTCTACATGGAGAGGCAATCAGCTTAGGCCTAGTATGCGCAAACTCCATTTCATCTAAGCTTTTTGGTTTCCCTCCAGATCAAAGTGACCGTATTAAGAATGCCCTCATTAAATTCAATTTGCCCGTGAATCTAGACAAAGAAATAACCACAGATGAGATTCTGACCATCATGAAAGCTGACAAAAAGTTCGAAAATGGCCAGATCCGTTTTGTTGCCCTTCATGAATTAGGAAAGCCCGAGCTCACTGACAAAGTGTCCGAGACAATGATCTCAGAGGCTATCGCAGAAATTCGTTAATCAGAATAAATCTAAATAATTAGACCGCATCCCCTCCAACCAAAAAACTACTCATTATAAAAACAACTGCTGGTTGGACCTAAGATTTTTTGTTCGTATCCACTAAAAAATTACATGGAAATGCAGTTTTTTTTAGGGTTTTAAGCACCATGCTATATTGATTTCCAGACCGATTGCAATGGCTCCACCGAATAAAAAAATTAAATATCTGAAGAAAGCTGTTTGAAAAATCCTAGAATTCCGTCCTAGGTTCGCCTTCTTAAGATGTCAAAAACTCTAATCATCGCCGAAAAACCAAGCGTCGCCACTGACCTTGCTCGAGTATTATCGAAACAATTAGGCAAGTTTGAGAAGAAAGGAAAGGATAGAAACACCTACTTCGAAAGCGACACTGCATTCATTTCCTCAGCTGTAGGACATCTGGTTGAATTAAAAATGCCATCAGGCCCTAACGGAAAAAAACTCCCATGGGGAATCAAGCACCTTCCAGTAATACCTGATAAGTTCGAACTACAACCGATTGCTAAAAGTGAAAGCAGGTTAAATCTACTTAAACGATTAATAAAAAAGAAAGAGGTCGAAACCATCATTAATGCTTGTGACGCCGGCAGAGAAGGCGAATTGATATTTCGTTACGTCATGCAAATGACAGGAGTCGATAAAGTCATTAAACGCATGTGGATGCAATCAATGACTAACAATGCGATCCTCACTGCTTTCGAGTCACTCAGAGATGACAAAGAAATGGTCCCTCTTGCAGAAGCTGCACTGTGCCGTTCCGAAAGCGACTGGCTAGTAGGGCTTAACGGAACAAGAGCCTTAACTGCATTTAATTCGAGACATGGAGGATTTAACGTCACAACTGCTGGTAGAGTCCAGACCCCCACTCTCGTAATTCTATCGGAAAGAGAAAGAGACATCAGAAACTTCAAAGCTCAAGATTACTGGGAAGTTCATGGTGAGTTTGAAACTAATAAGGGCTCTTATAATGGACGTTGGTTTCGTGAAGACTTCAAAAAAGACTCTGCAAATGATCAGGCAAAAGCCGAGAGAATATGGAACCGAGAAGAAGCAAATGAGATCATCTCTCGATGCAAAGACAAAACAGGAACCATCGAAGAAAATAAAAAACCCGCGAAGCAAGCGCCTCCTCAACTCTATGACCTCACTACATTACAACGAGACGCATCAAGCAAATTTGGATTCAGTGCCAGGAACACACTCGCCATCGCGCAGTCACTTTATGAAAGACACAAACTGCTGACCTATCCAAGGACTGACTCGAAGTGCCTGCCCGAAGATTACATCTCGAACATCCAATCGAACATTGAAGGATTCGCTAATGGAATCTCAAACACTTCACTAAATCAGCAAATCATTGACAGTTCTTCCAAAGTCATTGCTAATGATTGGATAAAGCCTAACAAACGGGTATTCAATAACGCCAAGATCAGTGATCACTTCGCAATCATTCCTACAGGAAAAATTCCCACTGCATCCCTAAAAGAACAGGAACAGAAAATATATGACTTAGTCACAAGAAGGCTCATCGCAATATTCTTCCCTTCCGCTGAATTTGAAACGACGCGAAGAATCACAAGAATTGATCAGGACTCTTTTCTCACGACAGGTAAGGTCCTTGTGACTCCCGGATATTTAGAAGTTTATGGGAGAAAACCAGGCGTAGCAGCTGAAAAAGATGAACTGATAGCGGCTGAAACTGGAGACCAAGCTAAATCAATAGGAATCGAATTAAAGGAAGAATCGACGAGACCACCGGCACGATACACAGAGGCGACTCTTCTCGGTGCAATGGAAACAGCCGGGAAACGCATTGATGATGGGGAATTAAAAGAAGCGATGAAAGAACGTGGATTAGGAACTCCCGCGACTAGAGCTGCAATAATAGAAGGGTTAATTTCTCATAAATATTTATTCCGACACGAACAACAGAAGAGAGACTTAGTAGTATCTAATAAAGGCTTAGCTCTAATCGATCTTTTGGAAAGCATTGGAATCGATTCCCTGAGCTCCCCAGAAATGACAGGCGAATGGGAATACAAATTAAAATTAATGGAAAGCGGCAATCTGAGCAGAGAGGTCTTCATGTCGGAAATTAAAAAACTGACCGAAGACATCGTGAATCGGACACAAGAAAAAATGACCGAACTCGCTAACCGAGTATTCGCAGACCTTGAGGCCACATGCCCAGAATGCCAGGCCAATACCTTCAAGCAAACTGACGGTAGCTATGAATGCAAAGAGTCCGAATGCAATTTCAAGCTTAACAAATATATAGCCAGCCATGAAATTACACCTGACCAAGCTAAGGCCCTACTAGAAAAAGGTAGAATAGGACCATTTGAAACTTTCAAGAATCGATTCGGTCAATCATTCACAGCCGAACTGACAATGGAGCAAGGGGCCCGCGGTGGATGGAA
>MDTE01171488.1_pt1 | contig 12870 bp, 8 predicted proteins | sample 811231 | NCBI WGS metagenome assembly MDTE01 (sample SAMN05326651, study PRJNA326480) | marine metagenome | isolation source: seawater | place: Indian Ocean: Red Sea | collected 2010
GTTTGGATCGTTCAATGCTTTAAGTGATGCTATGGGTGGCGCAATTATCCCGGACACGTCGTCCACCGGATATATCAATGTGACCACCATTCCATTCAGTCCGTTCATTCGCGAATGGACCGTAGACCAATCTGGCGACTGGACGGTGGCTTCGAATTGGAGCCCTGAGGATGTCCCTAATCACGATCAATTGTCTGCTCTGTTTGGTAATGCGATCACTGCTGATCGCAACGTCAACACGACAGCCGATGTGACGGTCAATAACATCCAGTTTGCAAATGTGAACACATATACCGTGACAGGAAACGGTATCGTTCAACTAACTGCCGGCACCTCACCGGGAAAAGCCCATTTGGAATCTTTGGTTGGCAGTCATCAATTTCTGACGGATATGAGTTTGTTGTCGGACACCGATGTGATGGTGGCCGCCGGCGCGGAGCTTTCGCTGGCAGGGACATTGAACATGAACGGGCATACGATCAGCAAACTGGGAGCAGGAACGTTGTTCGTGCACGGTAATCAGTCCACCGGCAGCGGACTACTAGAAGTCCAGGCGGGTCGGTTGGTAGGAGATGGCCAGATCGCAGGCAATGTTTTCCATGTCGGGGGCACCATTTCACCAGGTAGTATGCTCACCAATCAGGCAACGATCCAGTTGGCTATCCCCGAACCTACAGCCGGCGCGTTGTGGCTGTGGGGTGGGATGCTCGTTTTGACAAGACGTTTCCACAGGCCGCGTTTTCGGACCCGGATGAACGATGTGAAGAGGGCCTGCAGAACCGACATTAGTTCTTTAACAGCCGTTCTCGGTTGACGTTCTTCTGTACGTCTTCCATTCTGATTTCATAGCGCGTCAGCATTTCATGTTTGCGCCATTCCAGGAATTCACGTTCCACCGTGTCTCGTTGAGCCTTATCGATCTTTCGCGGAGGCGGAATCGTGACTTCGGCAAACGTCACTCCTTCTTTTTCTCGATCAACGGCAACGATCTCATTCTCGTCAACGATCATCGTCACACCTACGTTAGCTTCAATGACTGGTAGATTGCTTTCGCGTCCTCGACTGAGGACCGCTCGATCCTGTGCTTCGGAGGTCGATCCGAAGGATGGAATGACAAGAAACTGCGCACCGTCAAGGGTTGGGATCTTCGCCAAACGCTCGTTCCAGCGGTCATTGCAAATCATCATGCCACAGCGTCCGTAAGGCGTGTTGAAAGCTCGGCTGCATTGTCCCAAGCGATTGAACCACCAGGAGGGATGGTAACCTTCGGCGAATTGCATTTTGTGGTACTTTCCACAAATGTTTCCCGAGTCGTCGATAAACACCGCAGAATTGAAAACTTCCTTGCCCACCAGTTCCGCGAAACCAATCACCAGGCACACTTTTAGTTCTCGAGCCAACGCTTGGAAACGTTGGATTAGCGGACCATCGATGGCGATCGCCACTTCAAGAATTTTTTGCGCTGGCACGTCACCCGCTACAATCTCGTTGATGACATAACCGTCCAGCGCACCTTCTGGTGCCACGGCGATCTTTGCTCCTCCTTCGGCTGCCAAACGAAATTTGGCTTCCAAACGATCAGCATTTCCCTGAAGATCATACTGCTTCGGTACGAAAGAAACCGCGGCCACACGCACGGCCTGACCTGCTGTAGCCGTTTCTGTCGACGAGCACGATGAAGGATCAAATGAGGATACCATGGCAAATACCATTCCGGTCGTGATAACTTTTCGAAACATCATCAGAACACCTAGAAGCGTCATCAGTCAGCATCTCTTGAGTATATCCACCGTACGTCGTCCGAGTAAACAACTGCCTATTAGCTGGTCGTCGCCCCAAATCACTCGGCGTTGCTTTCATGCCGGCGAACTTTCTTAGAAGAGCAAAGAGTCTTTCTGGGGTTTCGTGACGCTCACACGGCGCAATTGTGGAATCGACAAAGGTCCACTACGATAGTCGCTAACAACGATCGGTAGAGTGGGTTGCTGGAGGATGACTCGTAAGCGGACTCCATGGCGCTAGCCGCGGATCTGTGACGATGGTGATCGCCGAGTCGCCCAACGCTAACGAGTTTGGCTCACTGAAACGGCAACACCTTTTTGGATCTCACCAGCAAATCTGGCGGTTACCAAGACGTGTTTTTCCAGGCCTTTCGATTTCAGTTTTGACTTTGGGGAAACCTATGGCCACCGAATTTAATCCGACCAGGAACTTCAGTCCTGCTCACAAGACCCTTATCGAACAAGCTCACGCACTTTTTCCTGGTGGCAGCGTGGGTAATGTTTATGACGACACGATCTTGCAACGAGGTGTCGGCAGTAGGGTATGGGACGTTAGCGGAAATGAGTACATCGACTATTTGCTCGGTTCCGGCCCCATGGTCTGCGGACACGCACATCACCAGGTGGTAGCCGCGGTGACGGAACAGATCGGCAAAGGCACTACGTTCTTTGCCACACACGAGTTGGCCGTCAAACTTGCAGCTGCCATCGTAGATGCGGTGCCTTGCGCCGAACAGGTACGTTTTACAAGTTCGGGCACCGAAGCCACGTTGTACGCCATGCGAGCAGCTCGGGCAGCAAGCGGTTCGGGGCGTGATAAGATTTTGAAATTCGAAGGCGGATTTCACGGCATGAATGACTATGCGCTGATGAGTACCTTTGCCAGTGGTACCGCTCAGCTACCTGCGAATGAACCAGATTCGGCCGGTCTACCAGGAACGTTGCCCTCGACAGTATTGATTGCTCCCTTCAATGACGTGGATCAAACGGCTGAAATCATCGAACGACACCAGACCGAATTGGCAGGTGTCATCGTCGAACCGATGCAGCGCATTGTGCCACCAGAGCCTGGGTTTCTGGAAGCATTACGTGAAATGACTCAACGTTATCAAATCGCATTGATCTTTGACGAAATCGTGACAGGTTTTCGCTTGGCCTTCGGGGGGGCTCAGGAGTACTACGGTGTGGTACCTGATCTGTGCACACTGGGAAAAATTGTCGGTGGAGGATTTCCGCTCGCGGCAGTGACAGGCCGTGCGGATCTGATGCAATGTTTCAATCCGGCAGCACGAACTACCAAGCAGTTCACTCCACAGATTGGAACACTTAGTGGAAATCCAGTGGCCGCTGCAGCCGGTTTGGCAACGCTTGACGTCCTACGGGAGCCGGGTACCTATGAAAAGCTGTTTGCTACGGGGCAGCAGCTGATGACCGGGCTCGGTGCCGCGTTTGCAAAGGCAGGAACACCGGTTCGCATTTGTGGTGAACCACCCGTATTCGATGTACTGATAACGGATCAGGAAATATCTTCCTACCGGGATACCTTGAGCAACGACAAGGCAGCCGTTGGCAGGTTTAATCAGCAACTGTTAAGTCGCGGAATTTTTCGGCCAGACAGCAAGTTCTATGTTTCGATCGTGCACTCGCAAGGCGATGTGGATCAAACGTTGGCCGTCTTCGATGCAGCCGCAGCGGCCATGTGAGACGCCACGTCGGACGCGTCTTCCATGGCTCGTGAAGTCTCTGTATCTGCTGGATTGGTTGCCTCCAGAGAATGCTCGTGGAACTCCTTCATTTCTCGCAGCAGTGTAATCATTTCGCTCAGCTGGAGATCTGCTTGCTCATTACTGGACACAGGGCGATCCACCGTTAATGAAAGCAGCGATACACGTGACGATAAATCTTTCAAATGCAATTCAATGTCTGACAGGCATCCGCGAATCGACTCCAGTTCCTGATCCTGTGCGGCTTCTTGAGGCGCTAAAAACCAGGCTGTAAGAAGACTGGCTAATATCGCAAATAGCGCCAGCCCCAAAATCATCGTAAATGCTCCGACAACCCGTCCACCCGACGTGACCGGATAAAAGTCGCCGTAACCCACTCCTGTTACGGTTGCCAAGGCCCACCATAACGCGTCTTCGGGGGACTCAATGAGCGCATCGTGACTCGTCCGTTCAAAATTCAGTACTGCAATGCTACCCAGGAAAACAACCAGCAAGGCCATCATCAACACCGATCCTAAACCGGTTTCGGTACGAGTCGCAGTAGAATCTGAAACAAAATGCGACATGAACGAACGCCGCAAAGCAAGCGTAGAATGCGCACCACTCGGGCGAAACGACCCAACCGCAACAGTCCAACCGTTGGCCTACAGACCTATGCCCTTCTCACCGCTACAATTTCACCTATACATTATTGTGCAGTACTAGGTCATGCCTACATTCGCCTTCTCCGACTGCTGACATACGGCATCACGCCCCACATTATCCTTCATGCCAGCTCCCCTCGAAGCTTGGTTTACTCTGCATGTCAATCGCCAGCAAAAATCGTCGCCAGATCGAGTTTGGAGATTTCCAAACTCCATTGCCTTTGGCTCGCCAAGTTTGCCACTCACTGAAACATAATGCATCGTGTCCAGCGCCCATGACGATTATTGAACCGACCTGTGGTATTGGTTCTTTTCTCGTTGCCGCAACAGAGGTTTTTCCTGCCTGCCGGCAATTCTTCGGATTCGACATTAACGCAAAATACGTGCAGCAAACGCTAGAATCGTTGACATCATCTTTTGGTGACGGGGCCAGATATCACATTGGACAGGCAGACTTTTTTCAAACCGATTGGGAATCGCTGATCAATCAATGCAAGCCTCCCATCTTGGTGGTTGGTAATCCACCGTGGGTGACCAATGCTGAGTTGGGAATGTTGCGCAGCAAGAATTTGCCGGCCAAATCTAATTTCCAAGAGCATTCCGGGATCGAAGCAATTACTGGGAAGAGCAACTTTGACATTTCGGAAGCGATGATGATTCAATTGATCAACGCCCTGCAAGGCATACCTGCCTATTTGGCGCTACTGTGTAAGACTTCGGTGGCCCGGAAAGTTCTCGCGTTTTCGTGGGCCAGCAATATGGAGCTTTACGACGCCCGAATTTGTCGGATCGACGCAGTGCAGTCGTTTGGCGCTGTTGTTGACGCCTGCCTGTTTTGCTGCCGCACGGCAAACGGGACGCACGATCAGCGTTGTGTTGTGTGTTCATCGTTAGGTGAGGACTCGGAGGAAGAACAGATTGGCTGGCGACACCAGCAACTTGTCTCCGATGTGGTAGCATTCGACCGTTGGGAACATCTGCTAGGAACGACCTCATACCGTTGGCGATCCGGCATTAAACACGACTGCCGTCGTGTCATGGAGTTTCGCTTAGAACCCGATTTGGTGAATCACGCTGGAGAAACGGTATCGCTGGAGGACACCTATCTTTTTCCGATGCTAAAATCATCTGACGTCGCCGGCGGCAAGTACGACTCGCCGGGCCGTTGTATGTTGGTGACGCAGCGATCTGTAGGAGAACCGACAGAACCTATCCGCACACAAGCTCCGCTGACCTGGAAATACCTGCTACGTCACGGTCGGTTATTGGACCGTCGAGCGAGCACGATTTACCGTAACCGGCCGCGGTTTTCGATTTTTGGAGTGGGGCCTTATTCTTTTGCGCAGCACAAGGTAGCAATTTCTGGCTTTTACGATAACCTGCGATTTGCTGCTATCAAACCTTATCGTGGCAAACCCGTTATGCTTGACGACACCTGTTACTTTCTTCCGTGTTGTTCGGCAGCCGAAGCAAATTACCTTGTACGGCTCTTGAATTCACCACCAGCTCAAGAATTAATACAGTCGTTAACCTTTCGTGATGCTAAGCGGCGGGTAACGCTTAGCGTACTCAAGCAGATCAATCTGGCAGCCTTAGCTAATGAATTAGGTTGTGCCGCAGAATTCCAGTCATTCGAAAAACAAGCAGCATCCCATCGGACATAGAGCCTTTTCGGGCATGGACACAAAAAAAAATCGCCATAGGCAACCGAGCGCAGAGCAGCGATCAGAGGAACCAATGTCGACGTCGGCATCTAGTGCCACGTGGGACTCGTATCGTATTGGCATCCTAGCCGGTATCGTGGGTGCGTTGGGCTACACGGCAGCCAACATTTTTCTGCGCGTCGTCGCTGTCGACTGTGATGCAGTATTTGTATCCTTCATTAAAGCCATTCCAATTGCCTTAGCCACGGGAGGTACGATCTGTTGGCTTTGGGCGCAAGGTTCACGACCGTTCATCACGGTTCGCTGGGCCATTTATCTTTTTCTAGTAGCAGTCTTGATGCAGTTGGCTGGGAACGTTGCCTTTCAATGGGCTCTGGGCCAGATAGGATTGGCTCTGACGGTTCCTCTCTGCATGGGTATGTTGTTGGTGGGATCTGCCGTATTGGCTCGGATCTGGCTCTCCGAACCTATTCATCCCAAAACGGCGGTCGCTACCATATTGCTGATCGTTTCGGTCACTTTGCTTAGTATGGTAGCAGAAGAAAGTGTGCAGGCCGTGCGTCCCGCTACGAACGGGCAGCTATCCTGGTGGCGCATGGTGCTTATTTTGGGTGCGGTGTGCACTTCTGGTATTAGCTACGGAGTCGGTAACGTTGTCATCCGCCGAGCCTTAGCAACAGGAATCCATCTACTGCCGATTTTAGCGATCATTAGCCTTACTGGCGTTGCCATTCTGGGCGTCATCAGCATTTGGACGGTCGATCGATCGACCGTCCCGGTTCATTGGGAGAACCTTTGGGCAATGGTGTTCGCAGGAATTTTCAATGCGGTTGCCTTTTATGCACTCGGACAAGCTCTACAGCGTTTACCGGTACTGCACACGAATCTATTGACAGCGTCGCAAGTCATGCTGTGTGCGTTATTTGGGATTGTGTGGTTTCATGAGCCGGCTGGAACGTTACAACTTGTTGGGATTGCGCTTACCTTATTCGGCCTGGTACTGATGCAACGACCACGCCCAAAACATGAACATGAAAGTCGTCAATAGGATAAGCTTAACGAATGCATGTCATTGGTTACGTAACTTGGCACAGGAGTGATAGGTCTATGATCGAAGGGGAATTGATTCGACTGCCAAGAATTTTTTTGCTCTTAACACTAGGTCTCGTGGCGCTGTTCGCAGTACCCATGTCTGCAGAACAAGTTCCCAACTGGAAGCTTGTCACCAATGATGCTGGCTGGCAACCGCGCGACTCTCAAGGTGAAGTTGTTTTTAACAACAAACTATGGGTGTTTGGCGGCTGGTTTAATTCGTACGAAGCTCCGCCTCGCGATGTTTGGAGCTCAGCAGATGGTAACGTCTGGAAACTAGTTCAGCCCGCGGCACCCTGGATCCATAGTGACCTATCGATGTCGATCGTCCATCATGACAAGATGTGGTTCATGGGCGGTTGGTACAACGGACGCCTGGACGGGCATTCGGCCAGCAATCAAGTCTGGTGGTCGACGGATGGCGCACATTGGACACAGGCCACGGCCGATGCCGGTTGGACGCCTCGCATCGCCTCTGCTGTTGTCGTGTTTCAAGGCAAAATGTGGTTATTGGGAGGCACAGAAAACTATTATTTTGGAGACGCAACCAGTCTCAAGAACGACGTCTGGTTTTCTGTAGACGGACGTCACTGGGAACAGGCTACGAATCATGCCGGTTGGTCTCCTCGCGCCTACCATCAGGCAGCCGTTCTGAACGACCGACTCTATGTTTTTGGAGGCGGTAATTACGTCCCCGAATATGTGGCTCATAATGATGTCTGGAGTTCGGCCGATGGTGTGCATTGGCGGCAGGAAACGTCCGATGCCCCATGGCATCCGCGCCTTTGGTTTCCTGCGGTTGTGTATCGGGACCGAATGTGGATCCTTGGCGGCTGGTCAAACCATCCGGTTCGAAATTGGGGAGATGTCTGGTTTTCGGCAGATGGCAAGGATTGGCATGAGTGGAAGTCGGACGTCACTTGGAAGGCACGCCACGAACACTCGGCCTATGTTTTTCGCGACAAGATCTGGATTGCGGGCGGGCACGCGAATCCACTCAGTAGCGAAGTTTGGAATCTGGAAATCCCGGTCGATTGGTTTTCTGCGGGAGTTTCCGCTGAATGATACACACTGCGACGTGTGGATCAACACGTCAGCAGGCTAGTTGGGGGACGAAGGAATACTTTGTCCTTTTCTGAAATATCAACGTAACCGTCGATACTTCTCTTGGTACTTGCGCCACAATCTTTGATGACGATTGTCCAGCTGTACGGCCCGACCTTGAATGTAGGCAGCTTGCACTCGCGTCGTCGCTTCCAACGGATCGCCATCAACGACAATCAACGTAGCATCTTTTCCAGGTTCTAGGGAACCGACACGGTCATCCACTCCTAGGATTTGAGCTGGATACAGGGTGAGTGCCCTGATCGCCTCGTCACGATCAAGTCCATGAGCCACGGCCATCGCCGCGTGATATGGCAAATTCCTTGTATTGGAGGGACCAAATCGGTCCAGGGCTGCAATGCAGTAGCGAACGCCAGCCTGTTGGAGTTTTAGCGGAACAGTAAAAGGCGCATCGTAATCATCGTGCCTGCGTTGAGGCAACCGATACACTCCACCGACAACCACCGGAATACGATGCCTCACCAGCAGTTCGCTACAACGGGGTGCGTCGTAGCCACCTAACAGGATCATCTTGAGTTGTTCTCGTGCAGAAAATGCGACGGCGGCCTGAATCTGCTGGAGTTCGTCCGCTTGAATCATGAGCGGAAGCTGGCGCTTTAAAACGGGAATCATCGCCTCGAAGCGAACATCCTCCTGGAGATCCCCAGGCCGTTCGCTGCCAAGATGACCGGCGCGCCCTTTGGCATACGCGCGCGCATCGTCCATGAATTGCTCCAAGGTCTTAAGCTGTTCGTCACGTTTCGTGATTTGATCCTTCCAAGAGTCTTCCATCCACCATGCCGTGCTGGGGGTCATCCTCGGCCATTTCAGGTGCATGGCCACGTTACGGCGCAACGCCATGTCTTCCCAAGTCCAACCATCCAGCTGCATCACTGCTGAACGACCAGCTAGTAACGGACCCTGTGGTGCGGTCAAGCAAAGCAAGACACCGTTCGTACGAGTTACGGGGATCAGTTCGCTATCGGGGTTCACCGCGACTTCAGCACGCACGTTGGGGTTGAATTTTCCTGTTTCGGATCGATCATTTGTAGCTCGCACCGCGCCGATTTCGACCAGACCCATCTGAGAGTACGCGTCGAACATCCCGGGATAGATATGCTTACCTGTTACATCGATGTGTGATGTTCCCGGTGGTACTTCGATCTGCTTCCCTACGGCAACGATCCGACCTGATTCGAATAAGAGTCTACCCTGTTCGATCGGAGGACTGTTTTGGGGATGAATCGTTGCTCCGGACAAAAGTATGGGGCCCGTTTGCGGCGCACCTGGAATCTCCGGAGAAGCCGCGACGGGGCCCACCCAGACAGCGAACATCAACAGTAGGAACCCTAGTAGGTTCTGTGCGAAAAATCTCAGGCATGGATCGTTCTCGCTGATGATGCGCGGTTGTCCAGCCATCGAAAAAGAGATTGGTCGTTGCGAATGTCCGATCACATTAATTCCTTAAAGATCTTTGAATGGCATGATGAGGATGACAAAATGCATCTTCACGTGGGTAGTGTGTGCTGTCGTCCTTCGATACGTCATCCGCATTGAACATGGGTGCATCGAGCTTCAGTATTTTTTGTACCAAGGCCGCGTGGCGGCGACGATTTTCCAGTCTCTCTTGTCGATCTGCTGCGGCATCAAAATACTTGCGTCCTTCGATCCACGTTTGCTGGCAACGTGTGAAATTGGACAGAGGGGATCCGTTCCACATAGCCAAGTCGGCATGTTTTCCTGGTTCCAGGGATCCCACAAACTGTTCAATGCGCAGTTGTTTCGCCGGATTAATCGTGACAAATTTCAAGGCTTCTTCGGCTGGGACACCACCATATTTTATCGCCTTGGCTGCTTCCTGGTTGAGATGTCGAGCCAACTCGGCACTATCGGAATTGAACGAAACGTTGACCCCCATTTGAAACATCAAAGCGCCGTTATACGGGATCGCATCAAACACTTCATATTTGTAGGCCCACCAATCAGAGAATGCAGAACCCATGGCTCCATGACGAGACAGTGCATCGGCGATCTTGTACCCTTCGAGCACGTGTTGGAAAGTGCCAATGGTGACGCCGAACTCCTCCAATACACGCAACAATGCTAACATCTCATCCTGGCGATAGGCGTGACAATGAATCCATCGTTCACCGGCCAGGATCTCAGCAACCGCTTGTAATTCCAGATCAACTCTCGGAGGCAATCCACGGTGGTTCTGCTGCCAATCCTCCCATCTTCGTCGGTATTTTGTGGCAGCACGGAATGTGTCACGAAAGATCTGCTCTACTCCCATCCTGGTTTGCGGATAGCGTGAGCGATAGGCATCCCCCCAATTACTCTGTTTGACATTTTCACCCAGTGCAAACTTAATGCCCTGTGGAGCATCGGTGAATTTTAAGTTGCGATACGATTCACCCCAACGCAACTTGATCACTTGATTCTGCCCGCCGATTGGATTGGCCGAACCGTGAAGTATGTTGGCCACGGTTACACCTCCGGCCAATTGCCGATAGATATTGATGTCTTTGGCATCGACGAAATCCCCCACGCGCACTTCAGCTGTGATCGCTTGACCACTTTCGTTAATGCCTCCATCGGTTGCCATGTGGGAATGGCAATCGATGATGCCTGGCGTAATATGCCAACCGGACGCGTCGACCACGACGGCGTCGTGCGGCACCACAAGATTGTGGCCGATAGCGAGAATCTCGCCTTTTCCGATGTGAAGGGAGGCACTCTTTAGAATACCAGCCTCCGCACACGTCCAAATCGTTGCGTTCTGAAAAACAATGTTTTTCGGTGGTGCGGGTGCCCCGTTACGACCGAAAGCTCCCAACGGATAATTCACTTCGAACAAAGCGGATGACTCACCCAGGGTCGGCTTCGGTTCATCCTTGCCTTCGTCATCCGTGGCTTCATGTTCGTTAGATTCTTGATCCTCAGCATCCACATTCGCTGAGGACGGTGCGACGGTATCATCTGCCGACACCTCGACCCCTGAGGCAACCTGCATTGCTAACGGTTCGCCTCGAAGGTGTGCACGGCTACCGTCCGGCCAAACAATGTCCCCTTGCAGGCTAAGCGTCTTGTCCTGTTCGTTCGTGCCCTCCGAAATGATCAACAGAGAGACTTGTGCCATACCATCGTGTCCGAACGGTTTGGAGTGAATCACGAACCCCAAACGTTCACCACGCATCACGACATGTTGCAATTCGGACGATGAGGAAACGTCGTCCACTGTTTCGGTTTGATCGGCAATTCGCAACGATCCCGTGAGCGCGGTGGGCTCACCCTTCAATTCCAACAAGTACCCCTGCGAACCAGCTCCCTGATCGATCGCGCTCAACTGCCAAGTTTTGCGTAGATCGTATTTAGACCGTTCTTCGACTTCGTAACGCTGGCCATGCACCCATGTCTGGAGCAGTTTTGTCTCTTCGTCAAATAGATCACCGTCAGCCACGAGGATGTTGGCCATTTTTCCAGGACGGAGACTGCCGAGCCGATCTGAAACACCTAACATTTCCGATGGCGTCTCGGTGAGTGCTCGTAACGCTTCATCTGCCGGCAATCCGCGCGCTACAGCCAACCTTGCCTTTTCCAAAAAGGTGGCAGGATCTTTTAAACCATGAGCTGTCAAAGCGATTTTTACACCCGATTCGACCAGCTTTGCCGGGTTGTCTGGGGCCAGATCCCAATGTAGCAATTGTTCCAGCGTGGCATGGATCGCCATTTCCGGTGTCGCCACATGAGGAGCTTTGGGAAAGTTGACCGGAACAATCACCGATCGGTTGGTCGTTCGCACCTCCGCCAGACGTTGATATTCCTTTCCCGAACCTACGATTACAGCCCGCATTCCGAATTCTCGCGCAAAGTCGTCAGCTCGCAACAAGAACTGTTCGTCTGACGCTTCAATCATCACGAGTTGATTTGAGTCTAGGTAAGTGTGGAGCACGCGCAAGGCATCATTCCATTCGGGCATCGGCAGGGTCGTGTCGACGGAATAGGCTCGCCACGCCTCACGGTACCAGGTCGCGTCGTGCATCGCTTGACGAGCTAAGGCAACGGCACCCATGGGCGAGTTGGGGTATTCCTTGCGATGCCAGTCGGCCTGGATCGTTAGCTTGCAGTGCAATGCCACGTCAGTCGCCACTATGTTCGTCGCCGTCAAACCCTTGCCCATGCTGACCAACGCACTGGTTCCGCGAATGATCCCTTTTCCCGGAGCTACTAAACGAGTCGTGATCCCCTGGCTTCGGTACTTCTTGTTGCTGTCATTGTCGGTTTGGTATTGGTTGGCAACGCTGAATTGAGGAGTCACATTGCGATTCCAGTAAGGCGCCCCCTTATCGCCGGCGGACGGGGACAAATCAGCCGTGCCGTAGGCATCGACGAACCCCGGGTACAACGTGTGCCCGCTGAGGTCCCATCTGCGAGCTTCCACTGGGATGTCGACCTGGGCGCCAACTTGCAGGATGACTCCGCGGTCGATCATCACGGTCCCTTGTTCGATCACATGCCCGGGTGCGACAACAATTCGAGCACCGGTCAAGGCGTGCATCTGAGGAACATGTTTTCGGATACCCTGTTCGGGTATAGTGCTGGGTGCTCCAGCGCCTGATGGTTCTGCGCCAAGTGACCACAAAACGAGTGATGCGATAAAGCTATGGAGTATGTGCACACGTGATGTCATGAAAATTTCAATATACTGCAATAGGTAGGACTGGTACGGATGTACTGGCTACACAAATTTAGCACGGCAGAACGATATTGCCAGCGAGAAAAAACTCAGTTCGCTAGGAACGGCAGCACCCTATTTTTGGGGTGTCATGGGAATTCGGGGGAGTTTGGGCCAGTCTGTTTA
>MDTE01019212.1_pt1 | contig 12869 bp, 12 predicted proteins | sample 811231 | NCBI WGS metagenome assembly MDTE01 (sample SAMN05326651, study PRJNA326480) | marine metagenome | isolation source: seawater | place: Indian Ocean: Red Sea | collected 2010
TGGCCTTAATTAAATTCATATGAATAGACCAGATTTTTTTGAATTAAAAAATGGAGAAAAAGTAAAACTTCCATTTACAGATAAAGAATATAAAAATCGATTATCAAATCTTAGAAAAATTATGTCAGATAATGACATGGATATGGCAATCTTAACATCTATGCACAATGTGGCTTACTATACTGGATTTATTTATTGTTCATTTGGAAGACCTTATGGATGCATTGTGACACAAGAAAAAATAGTAACAATTTCTGCTAATATTGATTCAGGCCAACCCTGGCGTAGATCACATTGTGATAATGTTATTTATACTGATTGGAAGAGAGATAACTTTTTAAAAGCTATAGTTTCTGTTATTGGCAGGGATGAACCTCCAAAATCAATTGGTATAGAAAATGACCATATTACATTGGATATTAAACATAAATTAAATTCAATTTTTTCAAACTCGGTTTTTAAAAATATTTCAAATCACTTGATGAAACTTAGAATGATTAAATCAAAAGAAGAAATAGAAATTATTAAGAATGGGGCGAGAATTGCAGATCTTGGAGCTGAAGAAATTGTAAAATGTATAAAACCAGGCGAAACTGAAATAGAAATCGCAATGGCTGGAAGAGATAGAATGGAGAGAGAGATTGCAAAAACTTATCCTGGCGCAGAATATATGGATACTTGGGTTTGGTTTCAATCTGGAATTAATACGGATGGTGCACACAATCCGAAAACAAATAGAGTTTTACAAAAAGGTGATATTTTATCTTTAAATACTTTTCCGATGATATCGGGGTATTATACTGCTTTAGAACGAACATTATTTGTTGAAGAAGTTGATGATGCTTCTTTAAAAGCATGGGAAGCAAATGTTAAAGTGCTTAAAAGAGGTGTAGAATTAATTAAACCAGGAATTAAATGTTCTGAAATATGCGAAGAACTTAATGATTTATTTGCTCAACTTGGTTATCTTCAATATAGAACTTTTGGTTATGGACATTCATTTGGTATGCTATCTCATTTTTATGGAAGAGAAGCTGGTCTGGAGCTTAGAGAAGACATAGATACAGTGCTCGAAAAAGATATGGTTATATCAATGGAGCCTATGATAATGATACCAGAGGGAAAGCCAGGGGCTGGAGGATATAGAGAACATGATATTTTAGTAATAAGTGAAAGTAGCGCGGAAAATATTACTAAATTTCCTTTTGGTCCTGATAGTAATGTTATTAAAAATTAAATGTCAAAAAAAGTAATTGTAAATAGTTGGAATGAATGGGACCCGTTAAAACATATTATTGTTGGAAGAGCTGATGGTACTTGTATTCCTGCACCTGAACCAGCATTAGATGCTAAAGTTCCAGAGGATTCAGATATGAGAGGCAAATATGGACCACGAACAAATGAAGCCGTTGATAAAGCAAATGAACTTTTAGATAACTTTTCATCTATGTTGGAAAAACGCGGGATAAAAGTTGATCGACCAACACCTATAAACTTTAATCAACCAACTTCAACACCTGATTGGAAGGCAGAGACAATGTTTGGATGCATGCCTCCAAGGGATGTTTTGCTAACAGTTGGAAATGAAATTTTAGAAGCAACTATGAGTTATAGATGTAGATGGTTTGAATATTTATGTTACAGACCTTTATTAAAAAAATATTATAACGAAGATCCTAACATGAGACACGAATCAGCTCCTAAACCAAGATTGACTGATGAAGATTATAGGAAGGATTATCTTTCAGAAAAAATTGGAGTTCAAAAAAGACTTGAATGGACCGAAAAAAAATTTTTTGTTACTACGGAAGAGGAACCTTTATTTGATGCTGCCGATATTTTAAGATTTGGAAAAGATTTAGTAGTTCAACATGGTTTTACTACAAACTTAAAAGGAATTGACTGGATCAAAAGACACTATAAAGATCACAGAGTTCATGCGGTAAATTTTCCAGGTGATCCTTACCCGATACATATTGATGCAACTTTTACACCTATTAAAGAAGGCTTGATTATTAATAACCCACAAAGAAAACTGCCAAAAGATCAAAGAAAATTATTTGAAGATAATGGTTGGGAAATAGTAGATTCTGCACAACCTGCTCATAATTCACCACCACCACTTTGTTATTCTTCAGTATGGTTATCAATGAATGTTTTAGTTTTAGATCCTAAAACTGTATGCGTTGAAAAGAGCGAAGTATATCAAGCAGAACAATTAGATAAATTAGGAATGGAAGTTATTCCTGTGGAATTACGAGATGCTTATGCATTTGGTGGAGGACTTCATTGCTGTACTGCTGACGTCCATAGAGAAGGTGAATTAAAAGATTATTTTCCGAAACAATAATTAACTTGGATTTTGTTTTAAATATTCAATATATTTTATGACATCTTCAAACTGTTCATTAGGTATATCTTTATAACTTGCATTGAACTTAGTTTTTACACAAATTGCTACATGTGCATATGGGTTTCTTCCTTTTGGGTGATTAGGATGGTCAGGGAGTTGACCTTGTAAATAATCACCAGCTTCCTGAATAATTTTCCAAAGTTTTCTAGCTTTGCTTTCGTTCAAATTTTAGTGTTCAGAAGTCTTATCTATCTCAAAATTCTCAAGCTTTGAGCTTAATTCTTTAGTGATAGTTGTATCGTTAGAATTTAATTCATTTAATTCTCTTTGTCTTAATTTTTGTTCTTTGAGAATTTCCTTTTGCTCTTTCATTTTTTGTTCTCTATCGAATTTTTCTTCCCACTCTTTTAATTTTGTAGCTTCAATTCTTTTTTCTTCTTCTTCAACTAACATCATTTCTTTCAGGAATTTATTTTTTTTTCTTTTTTCTTTTAATTCTTTTTTATTTTGATCTTCTTCTCTTGCTTTTAAATCAATATTTTTCCTAAATTGCTCATCATCCTTAAGTTTAAGTTCTTTTTCTTTTAATCTTAAATCTTTATCAATTTGACCTAAATCTTCATCTTTTCTAATTAATCTTTTATTTTCAATTTTTTGCTGTTCTTCTCTAATTTTTAATTCTTTCTCTTTAAGTTTAAGCTCTTCTTCTTTTAATTTAAGCTTGTAACTTTCTTTGTTAAGCTTTTCCTCCCAAATTTTTAATTCTTTTTTTTCTTTTATAATTAGATTATTTTCTGCAAGTTTTTTTAATTTTATTTCTTTAATTTTTTTTTGTTCTTGATTTTTTTTGTAATTACTTAATGCCTTACTTAAAGTTTTTGATGAAAAAATAGATATAGATGATTTAGAAATTTTTTTCATTTTCTTTAGATTTGGCATATCATTTGTTTTTATAAACTTAGATTTCATCAAAGAATCAATTTATTTTCAATATGCCTTTTTAAAATTTTTTTACTTTTTATTTTGGGTTCAACTATAAATTGTTTTTTTTATTATTTTTCAACACTTATTTACTACGATTTTAAAGAAATTAGAGTTTAAAATAATTTTTAATGATATTTTTTATGGTATTATCCGTATGTGTCTAAATTAAAAGAATTAATTAAACAACACAAAAAAATAGAAATTGAAATAAAAAAACTAATCAAAACAAGATTAAACGACAGAGCCTCTTCTTCATGGACAGAACTGAGAATGCTGAAGAAACAAAAATTAGCTCTTAAAGATAGAATTAATTTTCTTAGATAGAGTTTTTTAAATCAGAATTTTGTTCAGTTTGACTATTATCTAAATTTTCAGGAGTATCAGGGTCTAACTCAAGACCTGCCGGAGTAATTGTTGCTGGCACAGAAGTAAAAGATGAGTCTGGATTTTCAACAGTCTCTCTAACTTTCATTCTATATAAGCCAAAAATTCCAATAAATAAATGTACTAATATTAAAAAAATAAAAAAACCATGCAATTCGAACCATCTCATGAATAAAGAGCAAATAATTGGACCTATTATAGCTCCTATGCCAAAAATTAATTGAAGCCCACCTCCTGCTGCAACAAACTTTTCTTTTGGCACATAATCATTTGTATGAGCAAGGTTAAGAGAAAATAATGGCAAGCAAAAAGAAGTGTAAAGTCCTACAGATAAAAAGAATATAATTTTTTTAAAATCAAATTCATGCATCCAATAAATATTTTGTATTGGATCATTAGATGTTAATAATGAAAAAAAAGATAATGTTGCACTAGCAAATGTAGTAAAAACTATTACTTTTCTTCTATCATAAATATCTGAAAAATATCCAATAGGAACTTGTCCTAATGCCCCAGCGATTGTTGAAATAAATAAAAGTACTGAAGTTTCTAAAAGAGTAAAATTAGCCCTAGTAGCATATACTGCGATAAGAGAAAAAAAAGCAGCGTGCACAACGCCTGTCGCAAAAGAACTTAAAGTTCCCAGAGGAGAAATTTTATATAATTCTTTAATACTTATAGTGCCAATTTTTTTAAATTTTGGGGCAGGTCTTTTTGTTAGAAGTATTGGAACCAATGCCAAAGATAATAAAACTGAAACTAGAATAAAAGGTTCATATGCTATTGGTTCACTAATATTTAATAAAAGCATACCAATAGCCAATCCAACAAACATCACTATCATGTAAGTAGATAAAAGTTGACCTCTGTTTTTGTTAGTTGCTCTATCATTTAGCCAACTCTCTGCAACTACGAAACAACTAACTATGCTAATACCAGTGATAAATCTACTTATTATCCACATTAATGGATTAACATAAGCAACAGCGATCAAAGCGCTAAGTGATGCAAGAGATGCGAAAGCAGCAAAGACTCTAATATGTCCAACTTTTTGAACTAAGTTTGATGTCGTTTTAGATCCTATAAAGTATCCTACAAAATATCCAGACATAATAATACCTGTTGTTAGAATACTAAATTCTTCCAGCACTGATCTAATACCCATAATTTGCATTTGCAAACCATGTGCAATCATCATTATTCCTATTCCAAGGAACAACGCCCAGGATTTTCTTATTTCTTTTTGCATTTAAAAATTTATTTCGCGAGTTAAGTAGATTTTAATTGTGTTTTTTTAATGGCTAGGAAAGAATGAATTGCGATTGTTATGATAATCACAATCCCTCCCAAAATAGTTTCTGAAGAAGGTTGTTCTTTAATTACCATCCATACCCAAATTGGCCCCAGTATTGTCTCTAGTAAAAAAAACAAATTTACTTCAGCCCCTGTAATAAATCTTGGTGCAATAGTTACTAAAACAAAAGGTATAGCAACACACATTATACACATTAAAGGAACATAAATTAAATCTTTTCCTAACAATTCAAAATTTTCAACAAAGAATAAAGCAAAGAAAGCTACTAATAGTTTACCTATTACAGCCGAAGGAACAAGATCTCTATTTTTAGCATATCTTGCGAGAGTTGCGTTACAAGCTAATCCCAATGCTGTAACAAAACCCATCAGGTCTCCATAAATATTACCTAATTTAAGAGAGTCATGAAAAATGTATATACATGCGGAAAATGTAATCAATATAGCTACCCAAGTTTTTTTATCAGGCGCTTCTTTTAAAAATAAAGATCCCAATATTGCTGAAAGCATAGGGGCCAAAGCAATCATTACTAAAGTATTAGCAACGTTAGTGTTTTGTATAGATATTAGGAATGTAATATTGCAAGTAGCGAAGCTTGCTGTATAAAATATTCCTGTAAAACCTATGCCTAATAAGGCTTTTAAAAAATTGTTCTTATAAAAAAATAATAATCCTATCAAAACTACTACAAAAGGTATAGCGCCCCTATAAAATAACAGTCCCCAAGTTTCTATATTAGACAGTCTTATTAATAATGAGTCTGGAGTGATAAACATAACTGCCACAAAAGCCATCAATGAACCTTTTTGTTGGTTAGAAAGATTTTTATACATTATTTAACTTTTCAAAGTATTTTTGTTAACTTTATTAAGCATTATAAGTTTTTAAATAATTTTCTACTTCCTCTAAATTTTTTAATTTAGGCGAGCATGTTTGTTTTTTACAAATTATAAAATAATCTTCATCATCATCCTCTTTATGTATAATTGTAGCCTTATCCATAAAATTTTTAATAACTAATTGTTTGATTTTTTTGTTAGTTTCATGATTTTTTGAATTAATTGAAACAGTAATATTTTCCTCACAAATATCTAAAACTTTAATGTAACTAAACATTTGTGAAAAATTAGAATTTATATGCGAGTGAAAGGATTTAGATAATGTATCTATTTTATCATTCCATTTTTGATTTCTTGAAATATTAAAAAGTTTATTACAAATAAATAAATAAATACTATTACCATTAGGTATATTATTGTCGTTTAGGTCAATAGGTTCTACAAAAAGATCGTTAAGTTGAATCTTGTTTTTTTGTAAAATATTTTCATTAGAGTTAAAAAAACTATTCCAAGCCTCATTCATTAAATTTTCACATTTTTTTAATGATGATTTGTCGTTTTTAAATTCATAAATAGTTAATAATAGTAAACAATAATAAACATAATCTTCTAAGAAAACATCTATGTCTTTGTTATCATCGTAACAGTGAAAAATTTTATTTCTACATAACTTAGAAAGATTATCAAAGTTTGTAATTGATTTTTGGTACAAATCATTATCATCTAACAATATTGAGGAATAAAAGTTTACATATATCCAAAAAGAATTGAGATCAGTTTGAGTCTTATCATCAAAAAAAGGTTTATTTCTTTTTTTTCTTATTTCTAAGAGATTTTTTTTAAGTTCCAAAATTTTTTTATTATCATTTTCATTTAAATTAACTTCTAAATTTTCAACTAAAATGTTTGAATCTTCAAAATTTCCTTGTTCAGATATTTGATATTTTTTTTTAAATAATTCTAAGTTATTTCCTAACAAATCATTTAATTCTTGGTATTTCCAAATATAGTATTTTCCTTCAACACCTTCGCTATCGGCATCATATGCTGATCCAAGTAAATTTTTTTTTGTAATAAACTCAGAATTAATAAAACTAATTGTTTGTTGTAATTTTTTTTTTAAATAATTGTTTTCTTTTTGATTAAGAAAATTATTTAACAAATTTACATATTGAATATTATCGTATAACATTTTTTCAAAATGAGGAACAATCCATTTTTCATCAACAGTATATCTTGAAATTCCTCCCTCTAAGTGGTCATAGATTCCTTTTGATGAAATACTTAACAGTAATTTTTCAACAACTTCTAAATATTTTTTGTTTTTTGTTTTTTTGTAAAAGTGTAAGATTGCATCAAAAATATAAAATTGTGGAAATTTAGGAGCACCCTTAAAACCTCCGTTAACTTCATCTATATAATTAATTATTTTTTCTACATAAGGTTCTAAATCTTGTTTTAAAACTGCATTTTTTTTATTTATTTCTCTAAAAACCATTCGCATTTGGATTGCTTGATTTAAAATATTATCTCTATTTTCTTGATATACTTTTGAAACATTTTCTAAAACACTGTTAAAGCTTGGTCTTCCATGTAATTCTTTTTGAGGAAAATAAGTTCCACCTGTAAATGGTACGGCATTTTCATCGAGAAACATTGATAATGGCCACCCACCTTGTGCTCCAGTTAATATTGCTAAACTTCTTTGAAAAATAAAATCAAGGTCTGGCCTTTCTTCTCTATCAACTTTAATATTTATAAATCTAGCATTCATTATTTTTGCTGTTTCATTGTTTTCAAAGCTTTCGTGTGCCATCACGTGACACCAATGGCAGCTTGCATATCCAACGCTTAAAAATATTGGTTTTTTTTCATTTTTTGCTTTTTCTAAAATTTCTTTTTTCCATGGAAACCAGTTAACAGGATTATCTTTATGCTGTTTTAGGTAAGGACTTTTTTCGTTTTTTAATTGGTTTTCCATTTTAATAATTTATTTAAGTATATATTTATTAATTTGAACTTTAAATGCTGTAAGGCTTTCTTGAAAAAATATTTCTAACCAAAGGCTCAAAATCTTTGAGTTTTAAACTATTATAATTTGGGTCAAAAGAAGATTGATCCCAATTTTCACAAAAATTCACCGTATCTTCAAAATATTGATGACCTTTGTATTTATCTCTCTGGTTTCTATTGCCACCTAAATGATGAGCATAATAATACAACTGAAATTCTCCATGTTTTTCTACAATCCAGTGAGTTTTTTCAGATACATAAGGTTTTAAAACTGCTGCAGCATACTCTGAATGATTCATAGGTGCTAATTCATCTCCAATATCATGCAGTAAAGTTGCAACAATCATTTCATCATCAGCTTTATCTCTGAGTGCTCTAGTAGCACTTTGAAGTGAATGCTCTAGTCTAGTAATTTTATATCCCTCAAGAGTTGTGTTGAGGTTGCTCATAAAACTTAAAAGTCTATTTGCTATACCTTCGGCAAATTTTTTTTCATGTTTATCTAAAAGGAGATAATCCTCTTTAGTTCCATCTTTCATTTTTGTAAAATTTACAGTTTTCATTTAATTATTTGATCCGGTACTTAATAATGATAATTGAGTAATTTTATTGTCACCAAGGTCATCAATAATTTTAACAGGATAATCGCCTGTAAAATAATGATCTGTTAATTGAGGGTAGGTGTTATTTCTTTTTTCATATCCCATAGCTTTATATAAACCATCTATAGATAGAAATTTTAATGATTCCGCGCCTATATATTTACAAATCTCTTCTACAGATTTATTTGCAGCTAAGAGTTCTTTTCTTGTAGGCATATCAACACCATAAAAATCAGGATATCTTATTTCTGGACTTGCTATTCTTACATGAATTTCTTTTGCTCCTGCATCGTAAAGCATTTTAACTATTTTGTGTGAAGTTGTTCCTCTTACTAATGAATCATCAATTAAAATTATTTTTTTATTTTTAATAGAACTTTTGTTTGCATTCAATTTAAGCTTAACTCCCAAACTTCTAATTTTTTGTGCAGGCTCAATAAACGTCCTACCAACATAATGATTCCTAATTAAACCTAAATCAAAATTTATTTTAGTTTTTTGGCTATAACCTAAAGCAGCAGCATTTCCTGAATCTGGAACTGGCACAATAAGATCACCTTTAATATTGTCTTCATTAGCTAATTCTTCTCCAAATTTTTTTCTGAATTCATAAGTCGTTTTTCCGTTTAGAATGCTATCGGGTCTTGAAAAATAAATATACTCAAATATACAAGGTCTTGGTTTTTTTGGTTGAAATGGCTTTATACTATTCAGTTGATCATTTTCTATAACAACAATTTCTCCATTTTCAACTTCTCTCAAAAATTTTGCACCTATTATATCTAAAGCACATGTTTCAGATGATAATACATATGAATTTTTTAGTTTACCAATAACCAAAGGTCTAATTCCCAAAGGGTCTCTTACTCCTATAAGTTTATTTTGAGCAAGCATTATAAGTGCGTAACCACCTTGAATATGAAAAATTGCATCTATAATTTTGTCAATAGTTTTAGGTCTTTTTGATTTAGCAATTAATTGAATTATTACTTCTGTGTCGGACGTTGAATAGAATATTGCTCCTTCTTCAACTAATTTTCTTCTAATTGTTAGCGCATTTGTAAGGTTACCGTTATGGGCCACTCCAATACCACCAGCTTGAGTATCTGCAAAAAAAGGCTGGATATTTCTAATTGTTGTACCACCAGTAGTGCTATATCTATTATGTCCGATTGCAAATTTACCCGGCAATTTTTTTAATACTTTTTCATTATTGAAATTGTCTCCAACTAAACCAAATCTTTTTTCAGAATAATATTTATTTTCATCATACGATACAATTCCACATCCTTCTTGACCTCTATGTTGAAGAGCATGAAGGCCAAGTGCAGTTAATGCAGAGGCGTCATAGGAATTGCTTATTCCAAATACGCCACATTCTTCATTTATTTTTGGTCTATAGTTCCTGAACTTTTTCTTTAGCGTCTTCATATTCTTTTTTATCTGGAAATTCTTTTATAAGATAGTTACTTCCTTTTTCAACAAATTCAAAAGTAAATGATTTATTTAAGTCAATTGACCATTTATCAGAATTATAAATTATATCTAAGGTTGCAAAAATACATACGCAGATAACATAACTTCTAATAAAACCAAAGAAGAACCCAAAAAACTTATCTAAACCACCTATACCTGTGTAGGTTACGGCCTTACTGATTCCTTTATTAATTAACAAAATTATAAATATAACAATAACAAATAAACAAACCCCAAGGGTAACATCTAATACATAATCATTATCGATTATATCCTCTACATATGGTTTTGTTTTAGGGAATAAGAATAATGTTATTACGTAAGCTAACAACCATTTAGAGGCTGACAATAAGCTTAGAACAAAGCCATTTTTATAACATTTAATCAAAGATAAAATTGTTATGATTATATAAATTATATCAAATGAAGAAATCTCCTTAATTAAATCAAGAAAATTTTCCATTTTAATTTGATTCAAAAGGTTTGAATTTAATGATCAATGCCGGTAATAAAGTAAGAACAGATATCATAGCAAGTAACATTGCTATTCCAGTAAATAGGCCAAAATAAATTGTAGGAATAAAATTTGAGAAAATCAAGATTGAAAAACCAAAAACTATGGTGATTGATGTATTTAAAATAGCAATACCAACCGTTGAATGACAGTAATTTACTGTTTCTTCGTATTTTTTTATTTTATTAAATTCTTCTTTAAATCTATAAATATAATGAATGCTATTATCAACAGCTATGCCAATTGTAATTGCAGCAATTGTTATTGTCATCATATCCAAAGGGATATTCAAAATACCTATAATTCCTAAAATAAAAAATGCTGCAATAAAATTAGGAACCACTCCAATTAGTGAAAGTTTAATATTTTTGAATAAAATACAAAACATTACAAATATTCCAATCATCACAATACCAAGCGTTAAAATTTGTGATTTAAATAAACTTTGAAGGAGATTGTTAAATAAAATTAAAATACCCGCCAATTTAAATTCATCTTTTTTGAACCCAAGTTTATTTTCTAAATCAGATTTAATTTGATTAATTAAATAGTTTCTCTTCAAATCTGGTTGAGAATCTTTAATTCTTAAACTAATTCTTGCCTCTGAATCTTTTATAGAAATATATGGATCAACTATTTCTTTTTTAATTGAGTCTGGTACCTTTGAGTAAAGGACACCCATTTCTAGAGTGCCCAAAGGTTTGTCGTTATTAAGTTTTGTGGCAACGTTTACAATTGAAGAGAAAGATAGAACTTTACCAACTGCAGGCAAAGTTTCTAAATATTTATGAACTCTATCAATTTTATTAATTTTATCTTTGGTAAACCAATATTTTTTATCATCATCTTCACCTAAATCACCCCAATCTTCATCTTCATTTTGAGAGTTGTCAGAATCTATTTTTGGAAATTTAATTATTATATCTAACGGCGTTGTTCCACCTAGTTTATCGTCGATAAGTTTCATTCCTTTATAAATTTCAGTATTTTTTTTGAAATAATTGATAAAACTATTTTCAACTTCAAGCTTGCTTATTCCAAAGATACTTAAAATTATAATTATTAATGTGATAAAAAAAACTTTATTTTTATTATTAGATGTAAAATTTCCTAAATAAGATGTTACTTTTGATGTTTGATTTTCTCGGACTGAAATTTTGATATCTTCTAAAAAATTTAAAAGAGTTGGAAGTAATGTAAAAGTTACTATAAATGATGAAAGAAGACCCAAAGTCATCATCCAGCCAAAATCAATAATTGGTTTAATTTCGCTAAATATTAAAGATAAAAAAGCACAGATAGTAGTTAAGACAGTATAAATAATTGGCCAAACCATTTTTTTTGTTGTCATTAAAATTAATTCACTTTTTTTTGAACTAGGATTGTTTTTTTTAACTTGTAAAAATCTTGTGCTAATATGAATGTTCATCGCCATGGTTAGTATTAACATTAAAGAAATAAAATTTGATGAGATTATAGTTACTTTCCAACCAATCATCCCCAATAAACCCATCATTATAACTACAGATAAAAGACAACTTGAAATTGGGACTATAACCCAAATTATTTTTCTAAAAATAAACCACAATGTTCCAATTATAAATAATAAAACTCCTGCACCGAAAATCATAATGTCATTTTTTATAAATGTCATCATGTCATCCGCAATCATTGGTATTCCACCTAAATGAATTTTAGATACATTTTGATAACCTTTTATTACTTCTCTAATTTCTAAAATATTTTCATGATTTTTCTTTTTTATTTTATCTCTATAAATGTTTTTTTCTTTTTTATTTTTAAACTTTGGCTCAATTTTTTTTTCTTTGAGATAAACTATTATACCTGTAGTTTTTCCATCTTCACTAATAACAAAATTTTTATATACAGGACTGTTTAAAATTTCATTAAAACCTTGATCTCTATTGACTCCTTCACTTTTAAGAGTACTAAAGTTTTGAAGTTTATCATTTAGCGTTTCATCTTTAGTGTTTAGTAGTGGAATATCTAGTATTGTTATTACATTATGCACCCAGTCTAAGCTTTGAATTTTATATTTTAAACTGAGTAAATTATTTACGGAATTATTAGAAGTTATTTTTTCTTTAGGTGTATAAGTTAGTACAAGAAATTCTTTAGAGTTATATCTTTGATTTATTTCATTTAAATAATTTAAATCAGGGTCTCCTTCTATTAATAGTGTTTCAGATGAAGCATCTAATCTAAAGTTCTTAGAATTATACCCAAATATAATTAGAAAACAAATTAGTATAAAGAATATAATTTTCGGTTTTTCGATAATATTTTTTTTATAAATTTGAGCTAACATTAATTATTAGCTTATATAATTATAATTAAGAATTTTGAAGATCTTTAAATTTAGTAAACA
>MDTE01116582.1_pt1 | contig 12869 bp, 9 predicted proteins | sample 811231 | NCBI WGS metagenome assembly MDTE01 (sample SAMN05326651, study PRJNA326480) | marine metagenome | isolation source: seawater | place: Indian Ocean: Red Sea | collected 2010
CTTGATTTAACTTCTTGACCAAAAGTCTCCATAAATTTTTTTACTTTTTGAAAATTTGTCATTTTACTCCTGTAAGATTAATATAAACTAGTATATAAATTATTTAGTTATTTATTCAAATAAATGAAAACAAGAAAAGAGTTTGATAGCATTGGTGGTATTAGTGTGCCAAATGATAAATATTGGGGCGCATCTACTCAAAGATCAAAAAAATTTTTTAATATTGGAAAAATATTGGTTCCATCTTCAATTATAAGGTCTATCGCAATTATTAAGAAATGTGCAGCAATTGTTCATCAAAAAGATAAGTCAATATCTACTCAAATAGCTAAAGCAATTATAAAAGCTTCTAACGAAGTTATTAGTGGAAAAATGATTAACAATTTTCCATTAAAAGTTTGGCAAACTGGTTCGGGTACTCAGACTAATATGAATGTAAATGAAGTAATCGCAAATAGAGCTATAGAAATTTTAAAAGGCAAAAAAGGTTCGAAAAAACCAGTTCATCCAAATGATCATGTTAATAAATCCCAATCTACAAATGATGTTTTTCCAACAGCAATGCACATCGCTATAGCAACAGAAACACTTAATAAACTTCTACCAAATTTAAAATTATTAGAACTCTCATTAAAAAAAAAAACCAAAGAATTTAAAAGAATTGTAAAAATTGGTAGAACACATCTTCAAGATGCTACCCCTCTTTCACTTGGACAAGAATTTTCTGGATATCATGAGCAGGTAAAAAAAAGTATAGATAGAATAAAATTTTGTTTAAATGATATTTATTTTTTAGCCCAAGGAGGTACTGCGGTTGGAACTGGAATAAATTCAAAAAAAAACTTTGATAAAAAGATAGTTAAGGAAATTAAAAAATGTTGTAGAATAAATTTTAAACCAGCTCCAAATAAATTCTCTGAATTGGCCGCTCACGATGCAATCGTAAATTTTTCAGGTTCATTAAATACTTGTGCTGTTGCTTTAATGAAAATTTCAAATGATATAAGATTTTTGGGTTCTGGGCCAAGAGCTGGTTATGGTGAACTTTTTCTACCAGAGAATGAACCTGGATCTTCCATCATGCCAGGAAAAGTAAATCCAACTCAATGTGAAGCTGTAACAATGGTTTGTGCAAAAGTGATTGGTAACCATACAGGCATAACAGTTGCAGGTAGTCACGGACATTTTGAATTAAATGTGTTTAAACCCTTGATTGCTTACAACATCTTACAATCGATAGACATTATGGCTGATAGTGTAAAAAATTTTAGTCTGTTTTGCGTTAAAGGAATTAAAGCTAATAAAAAAAAAATCAAAGAAAATTTAGATAATTCACTAATGCTTGTGACAGCTTTAGCACCCAAAATAGGTTATGATAATGCATCCAAGATTGCAAAAAGAGCTTTAAAAAATGGGACAAGATTGAAAGAGGAAGCAATTAAATCTGATTTAATTGATGAAGATACTTACGATAAGATCATTGACCCAATAAAAATGATAAGCCCAAATTAATCAATAATTTTTCTAATATGAGACCTTAAATTTTGTATATTTTTTACAAAAAATAATTCTTCTGATATTTTAGTTCCTTCTAAATTATTTATTTTTACATTCGTAATAACAACGTCACTCATCCCAATATTCTTCTGTAAGTCAAAATATATTTTTTTTATATTTTTAATTTTTTTTGAACTAACTTGAAAAATCTTTGCAAACTCAATATAATTTTTAATATCTAATTCATTTTTAGATATAAATTTTATATTTCCATTGTCTTCAATAAAACTTATTTTAGATTTAATATCTCCAATTTTATCTAATTTAAAATTAGCTTCTTTTAAACTTATTTGTTTTTCATTTATTACTAAATCTATTTTTCCACTTTTAATTAATTTATTATTGAGATTATCAAATTTGACTCCAATTTCGCCGCTGAAATTACCTAGGTATTTTTTTTCATATACTAATAAATTCAGCAAAAAATTATCTATAATTTTCTCAATTTTTTTATTTTTAATATTTAATTCTCCCACAAAATAAAATGGTTTAAATTTAATTTTTCCATCTATATTAAAATTTGTGTCTTTTTTGTTTGGAGATAAAATTTCAGCCTCATGGTTGTTGTATGAGAACTTATATTCAATTTTATCTTGAAAATAAGTTATTTTTGAAACGCCATTAAATTGTTTTGAACTTTCAAGCTCTAAGATATTTTGAATTTCTATGTTTGGATTAAAAATATTTATTTCATGAGAGCTTTTTTTTGGATCTGTATAACTTCTCTTCCATTCAGATTTGTATTTTAAACCAAATATTTGACCATTAATTATAAAACTTTTGATTTTATTTTTTTTGTTAATTTTATATGAAAGTTTTTTTATTGGAGAAATTATTATTATATCACCTTTTTTATTTTTTATAAAAATTTTACAGTTATTAAAAATTATTTGTTTGTTAATTTTCTTATATAAATGATTTCTTAAAGCTTTTATGTCTGAAATTTTAAATTCTAAATTAGAATTTGATATTTCGGTAGAAAGAAAATTTTTGAAAGATCTTAAATATATATCTCTAAGTGAAATAAATATTTTTAAATTCGATTTCTCCAAAAAATTATCTTCATCTTCATTGCTATATAAATTAAGTGTGGCATTTTCTACCAAGAGGTGTGGTTTTGGAAATGGCTTAAATGAAATTTTATCTGATGAATTTAGGTAAATTTTAAAATTCTTATAAAAATTTTTTTCGATTAATTCGACTTTGCTTTTATAATTAAATAAAACTGGTAAAGATAAAATTGTAAGTGATGAAAAAATTATTGCAATTGCAAGTAAAATTAACGTAAAGGTTATTTTATTTTGCTTAATTTTATTCATTAGAATAGTAAGACTTATACAATAAAAAATATGTTAAATTCTGATTATTTGTTAAATTTAAATGAAAAGCAACAAGAAGCAGTAGAACATCTTGATGGCCCACTACTAATAGTTGCTGGAGCTGGATCTGGGAAAACAAAAGTGCTTACATCAAGGATTGCTCATATAATTAGAAGTCATAAAGCGTTCTCTAGTCAAATTCTTGCGGTCACTTTTACCAACAAAGCCTCAAAAGAAATGCAAATTAGAGTATCGAAAATCTTAGGAAGAGAAGCAACAGGTTTACCTTGGTTAGGTACATTCCATTCAATTAGTGCAAAGATTTTAAGAAAACATGCTGATGCTGTTGGGTTAAAATCAAACTTTACAATTATGGACCAAGAAGATCAATTAAGGCTAATTAAAAATATATGTAAAGCTGAAAATATAGATGTCAAAAAAATATCACCAAAATACATATTAGCTATTATAGATAAATGGAAAAATAAAGGTTACTATCCACAAGATGTTATCTTAAAAAAAAAAGATGTATTAGAGAAAAGTTTCTTAAATATTTATAAAATTTATCAACAAAAGCTCATTGATTTGAATGCTGCTGACTTTAGCGATTTAATTCTGCACACAGTAAAAATATTTAAAAACTACAAAGATATATTAGCGATATATTCAAAGAAATTTAAATATATTCTGGTTGATGAATATCAGGACACTAATTTCATACAAAGCGAGTGGCTTAAATTTTTATCAACAACAAATATGAATCTTTGCTGTGTTGGTGATGATGACCAGTCGATTTATAGTTGGCGAGGAGCAGAAATTAAAAATTTCTTAGAATTTGATAAAACCTATAAAAATACAAAAATTATTAGATTAGAGAAAAATTATAGATCTACTCAAAATATTTTAAATGTTGCATCAAAATTGATCGAAAATAATCAGAATAGAGTTGGTAAAACATTGTATACTAATCAAGAAGATGGTGACCTTGTTACACTAGACTGTTATAGAAATGTTAAAGATGAGGCTACTGAAATAAGTTCAACTATTGAGAAATACAAAGGAAAAAATTCTTTAAATGAAATTGCAATTTTAGTAAGAGCTATTTTCCAAACAAGGGAATTCGAAGAAAGATTTTTGAAAGTTGGTATACCGTATAGAATAATTGGAGGCATTAAGTTCTATGAAAGGGCAGAAATAAAAGACTGTATAGCTTATTTAAGATGTATACATCAACCGAAAGATGATTTGTCATTTGAGAGAATAATAAATGTTCCAAAAAGGTCAATTGGAAATACTACAATTAAAAATATTTCTGAGTACGCAAAACAAAATAAATGTTCATTAGAATTTGCATCCAAAAAACTAATAGAGTTAAATGAAATTAAACCAAAAACAAAAATTGGTTTGAATTCTTTATTAAATTTATTGGAAAAGTGGAGATATGAATTTCGGAAGAAATTAAATCATAATAAACTTTTACAGATTGTTTTAGATGAATCTGGATATAGCGAAATGTTAAAAAATAAAAAAGATTTGGAGAATGAAAATAGGCTAGAAAATATAAAAGAACTTCTAAATGCAATGAAAGAATTTGATAATTTAGAAAGTTTTTTAGAACATGTAGCATTAGCTACCTCACTTGATCAAGATTGGGAGAGTGAAAAAGTGAATTTAATGACATTACATGCCTCAAAAGGATTAGAATTCAATATTGTTTATTTACCGGGTTGGGAGGAAGGTTTATTTCCCCATCAAAAAAGTATTGAAGAAAAAGGTGAGAGTGGCCTTGAAGAAGAAAGAAGACTTGCTTATGTGGGCATCACCAGAGCAAAGAAAATAGCAAAAATTTCATTTTCTATGAATAGATTTTATCAAGGAGATTGGATGGACAGTATTGCCTCAAGATTTGTTGACGAACTTCCCGATGAATTCATAAAAAAAAATAATAATTTTTCAGATAAGGCAGAAAGCGATTTTGAATTCAACCAAGATATTGAATTTGAAGACGAGATTAGAAGCCCAGGATGGTTAAGATTTCAAAAAAAATTAAATGATAAATAAAATCAGAAATTTAATAGTTTCAAATAACCTTGATGGATATATTATTCCAAAAAACGACGAATTTTTTACTGAGTATTCAAAAACAAGTAAACTTGAAATGGTTGCAAAATTCACAGGATCAGCGGGTTTTATACTTATTTTAAAAAATACAAATCACTTATTTGTTGATGGCAGATATACAACCCAGGCTAAGCAGCAATCTGGAAAGAGATTTAATATTCATGAAATACCATATGTATGGCCGAAAGATATTTTAAAAAATTATAATCCAAAAAATATAGGATTTGATCCCAAATTGTTTACAAAAGATACATTAAAATTATATTTCAATAATTCTTGTAATTTATTTCCAGTGACTTCTAATTTATTTGAAAACAGAATTGAAAAAATAAATAATGATAATTTAGTTTACTCAATAAGTAGTTCAATTTCAGGGGAAAGTTCACAAAGTAAAATTAAAAGATTAAAAAAAATTATAAAACGCAAAGAAATCGATAATTTATTTATTAGTTCAAATGAAAATGTATGTTGGTTACTTAATATAAGAGGCAAGGATTTACCAAATTCTCCTATAGCAAATTTTCAGGCAATTTTTACAAATAAACAGGAAATTTTTCTTTTTGGAGACATAAGAAAACTAAAAATAATAAAAAAAAAATTATTAAATGAAAATATTGTATTTTTTGAAAAAAATAAGTTTTTTCAAATTTTAAGTTCTTTAAAAGGAAAATCATTTGGCATAGATAATAAAACTTGCTCTTTGTTTAACGAAAACTTAATAAATTCAAAGTATATTATCAAAAATAGGACTGATCCAATTTACAAATTAAAATCTATTAAAAATAGTATTGAAATTAAAAATATGAAAGATGTTCATATTCAAGATGGTGTGGCAGTTACTAAATTTTTATTCTGGATAAAAAATACAAAGATTGATAAATTAGATGAAATTAAAGTCGAGAAAAAATTAGAAAGTTTCAGAAAACAAAATAAAAATTTTTTATTTCCAAGTTTCAGTACTATAGCTGGTTCAGGGCCAAATGGTGCAATTATACATTACAGATCCAACAAAAAATCAAATCGTAAGCTAAAAAAAAATCATCTTTTATTATTAGACTCAGGCGGACAATATAAATGGGGAACAACCGATGTTACTAGAACAATCTCTTTCAACAAACCCAATAAAAAAACTAAAGAATTATATACAAGAGTTTTAAAAGGTCATATTGCTGTTGCCTTAGCTAAAATTGATAAATTGAAAAATGGAAATAATCTAGACAAATTAGCTAGAAAAAGTCTAAAATCAATTAATTTAGATTATAAACATGGCACTGGACATGGGGTTGGGTTTTTTATGAATGTTCATGAAGGTCCACAAAGTATAACAAAAAATAATTTTGTAAAACTTGAAAAAGGCATGATCATTAGTAATGAACCAGGTTATTATTTAGAAAATAAATTTGGTATTAGAATTGAAAATTTAGTTTATGTTGACAGCATTAAAAAAAAATTAATTTTGAAAAACTTAACCTTTGTACCTCTTGAAAAAGATTTAATTGAAACAAGTCTTTTAACAAAAATTGAAAAAGATTATATTTTTAATTATCACTTAGAAACTTATTTAAAAATATCTCCATATCTAAAAAATAATGAGAGGAAATGGTTTGTTAAACTAATTTAGCAAATCAGACCATTCCTGTTGAGTGAGTATTTTAATTCCCAAATCTTTAGCTTGTTCTATTTTTCTATTGGTTGGTTTTTCACCAATTACTAAATAGTTTAATTTTTTAGTTATACTACTAACAATTCTTCCTGAATTTTTCTCAATCAAACTTTTGGCCTCTGCTCTACTAATATTTTGTAATTTACCAGTAAACATAAATGATCTATTTTTTAATTTACCATTTGTGCTAATTTTTCTATCTTGAACTTTTAAAACTTCGCTTAATTTTTCGACGACTTTAATATTTACTTTATTTTGAAAAAAACTTTTTAAAGATTTAATTTGTGTCTCTCCAATTCCATCTATATTAATAAGATCGTTAATTTTGTTATTTATAGTAAAACCTAAAAAATTTTTTATATTTCCAGTAAAATGAGCAATTACTTTAGAATTTTCAACACCAATATGCCGTATCCCAAGGGAGAAAATAAATTTATCCAACGTAACTTCCTTAGAATTTTCTATTGAGTATTTAAGATTTGAGACTGATTGTGGTCCCCATCCGTCAAGTGAGGATATTTTTTTATAATTTAAATTAAAAATATCATGAGGAAATTTTATAAATTTTAATTCCCAAAATTTTTCTACAACTTTTTTTCCTAAACCGTCAATATTTATTGCATCCTTAGATATAAAATGTTTGATTTTTTCTATTGCAATTTTTTCACAAGAAAATCCTTCGTTGGTACATCTTCGGACTGCATCATATTTTTTTGTAGTTTTATTATATTCTTTTTCTGTGCTTGATCCACAAGATGGACATTTAATAGGAAAAAGAAATTTGCTAGAATTTTTTTTTCTTTTTTTTAAGTCTACTTCTAAAACATGGGGGATGACATCGCCTGCTCTCTCTATTTTAACACTGTCACCAATTCTTATATCTTTTCTTAATATTTCATCTTCATTATGAAGGGTTGCATTTGAAACAACAACACCTCCAATATTTACTGGTTTTACTTTTGCTACTGGAGTTAAAGCTCCTGTTCTTCCAACTTGAATATCAATATTTAATATTTCTGAATAAGCATGATCGGCGGAAAATTTATGTGCAATTGCCCATCTAGGTGCATTGGAGGTAAACCCTAATCTTTTCTGCAAATTTATATTGTTTACTTTATAAACTAATCCATCTACATCATAATTTAAATCATATCTTTTTTTTTCAAATTTTTCATGGAACCTTATTAATTCGTCTATCGTTTTGATAACTTCGTTATATTTGCTAGTTACAAATCCCCAAGTTTTTAGCTCTTTTAAAAAATCAGATTGATTTTGAAATTTATCTTCACTCACAAATCCAAATGTATAAGCAATAAACTTAAGAGGAATTTTGCTTGTTTCATTTGGATCTTTTTGCCTAAGTGTGCCTGAGGCTGCGTTTCTCGGATTGGCAAATTTATCTTTTATTTTATGAAAGTCTTTTTTTTCAATATAAACCTCTCCTCTAATTTCTATCTCTTCTGGAATTGTACTTTTTTTTATTATTTGCGGAATATCTCTTATAGTTTTGATATTATTAGTTATTAATTCTCCTTCATTACCGTCTCCACGAGAAACTCCATAAGTCAATTTGCCATTTAAATAAGTTAAAGATGCTGAGATACCATCAATTTTAGGCTCTACACTATATTCCAAAAAAATTTTCTTATTAAGGTAATTAAGAATTTTTTTTTCAAAATTTATAAGGTCCTCTCTACTGAACGCATTAGACAAAGAAAGCATTCTCACTTTGTGCTTAAATTTTTCAAAATTTTTAGATGGTTTGAAACCAACTGAATTTGATGGTGATTTAATATTATTGAGAAAAGGAAATTTTTTTTCTAATTCTAATATTTCTATTTTAAGTTTATCAAATTCTCCATCTGAAATATTTGGCGTATTTTTATCATAATATAATTTGTTATGTTTGTTAAATTCTTTAATTTTTACATTGTATAATTTTGTAATTTCTTTTTTCTTGGACATTTTTTAAGTTAATTATTTAAAAAGTTTTTTGAATTTTTTTAGAATAGATTCTTTATCATCCTTTATTATTTTTGTTTGTTTTTGATAATTTTTATTAAGTATTTTGTAACTTGCTTCATACCATTTGCTTGACTGATAATTATAACCAAGTAGTTTTGCATATTTTTCAGCCTCATCTATTAGTCCAACTTTGTAATGTAATTCTACCAATCTATGCAGTGCTTCTTCTACATAAATTGTTGTATCAAAATCATTTACAACTTTTTTAAATCTATTAATAGCAGGTATCCATTTTTCTCTTTGAACATAATATCGTGCCAGGTACATCTCTTTTGAAGCCATAATTTCTACAATAAATTCTAATTTAAATTTTGAATCCGCCGCATAATCAGTGTTTGGATATTTATCTATTAAAATTTCAAAATACTTTTTTGCTTTTAAAATTTCATTAAAATCTTTTTTCTCATCAACTATTTGGTCATAATGACATAAAGCTAACAAGTAATAAGCATAATCAGTTTGAGGATGGTTTTTATATTTAACTAAAAATCGTTCCAAGTCATTTATTGCGTCTTTGTAATATCCTTGAGAAAAGTAACCATAAGCTGACATTAGTACTGCACGAGGAGCCCATATAGATTGGGGATACAATAGCTCTGCTTCACTAAATTTTTTACCTGCATAAATCACATCTCCTCTTTCAAATTCTTTCAGAGCTTGATTGTAAACTTCAATCATCTGTGTCTCTAAATTTTTTTCTTTTAAAATTGTAACTTTTTCCTCTTTTTTAGAACATGATAAAGTAAGGATTATTATTAACAGAAAAATAAAATTGTAAGCAATTTTCATCTGTTAATTTTATCAGATTAATAAAAAAATTCTAATCTTTAAGCGATAGATTTTAAATTGTGGTAATTTGCAAATGTATGTGGAAGTTGTTTTCCTTTAATTTCTATTAAAGAATAATTACTTTGATCAGTGAATATTTTTTTTAGTAGTTTATTTGTCAAGTTATGCCCTCCCTGCGAACATTTTATGCTACCAATAATTTTATATCCAGATAAAAATAGATCACCCATACAGTCAAGAATTTTATGGTTTACAAATTCTAAGTTATTTCTTAATCCAGTGTCGTTTAAAACTTTATTATTTTTAACTACAATAGCATTATCTAAAGAGCCACCCCTTCCAAGATTAATTTCTTTTAGTTTCTCTATATCTTCAAATAAACAAAATGTTCTTGAGTCAAAAATATCAGTTAAATCGTCTTCAAAAACATTTATTTTATTTTTTTGTGTTCCTATAAATTGATTTTCATATTTAATTTCAAATTCTAAATCTCCACTTATGTTAGATTTTGAAATTGAAATAAACTTTTTTTCATCTTCAACTTTGACATCTTTATTAATTTTTATAATCTTGATTGGTTGGTCGCTAAATTTTAAGCCAACTTGTTTAATTTTATCTACAAATGCTTTGGCAGATCCATCCATAATTGGAACTTCTTTTGAATCAATCTCAACTAACGCATTATCCACTCCAACTCCGTAAAAGGCTCCCATTAAATGTTCTATAGTTGAAACTTTTACTCCATGTTCGTTAGATATAGTTGTGCAAAGAGTAGTGTCACTTACATTTGAGTAATTTGGATAAATTATGTTATTTGAATTTAAATCAACCCTTTTAAATATAATTCCAGTATTTGGGGAAGCTGGATTAATTTTTAAATTAACATTAGATCCTGTATGAATACCTATGCCATTAAAAGAAATGGATTTTGATAATGTTTTTTGAGTAAGTATTGACACATGAAATTTATATAAAATGTGGCGTAAATTAAATACTCAAGAAATATTACAAGAAAATACCGTCATTTATCGAAAAAGTTGAAAAATTTTTCAAAAATTCCATGTTTTTTATTAATTATTTTTGGTATTTCATAATTTATTTTGTGGTTTTCCAGGCCACATTTACAGATTTGAACATCTGACTCCCTATAATAATTAATTGACTTAAAACCAAATCTATCATCCAAATAAAAAGAATTATTGTTAAATAGTTTTGATCCTTCGCCAATCAAGAATAGATTTGAACCTTCTAAGACATTTTTACTATTATTAATATTTGATTTTTTAAAGATTAAATCCATGATTTCCTGAACTCTATACAAAATCACTTTTTTTAGTAAATCTACTGAAATATTTTTATTAATAATTTCATGAATAACCATCGTATCTTCCGAGGTTTTATTTTTGTATGAAAACTCTGTCTCGGCTTTATTAAATGATTTTTTTAATTTTTCTGCATCCAATTCCGAAATTTTAAAAACTTTTGAGATATCTGTTGTGATATGATGTCCTCCTATTGGGATTGTTTCGATTAATTTAAGTTTATCATTTTCGAAAAAAAAAATTGAAGATCTTCTTAACCCAACATCTAAAAAAGATGTTTTGTTTTCACTTAATTTTTTTACATATGATTGAGACTTTATGTAAGAAGAGCAAAATATATTTATTATATTTAAATTAAACTTAATGAATTCATCTCTTATTTTCTTAATAAATAATTTTGGAAAACATATTAATTTAAAGTCGATTTTTAAATTATTATCTACTGTTTTATCTTTAGGAAATTCTTCAAAAATTTTTTCGTCATCTATTATACATTTATCCATAATTATATGAGATAAATAATATTTATCGTAATGTGATTTAATTATTTGATCTAATTCTAATATTAATGGCTCATATAATTTATTTATTTTTGAACTTCTGTCTAAATGTTTTATTAATGATATATCTATTGTAAATAATTGAGCAGAATCTAGAATTAAAATAATATCTTCGATATGATCAGAAAATTTTTTTTCAGCTTTTTTTATAATTTTATTAGTTATCTCAAAATGACTTTGTAAATTCTCGTTTGTATATATTTTTATTGATTCTGAAAATTTTTCATCAAGGTTATTATCAAAAGATGCAAAGCGAATTTTAGATGATCCAAAATCGATTATATTGAAATAATTTTTTTTACCCATTTCTTAAAATTAATCTATTTTTAATTCTTAAATCAATAATTTTATTTGAATTTATATTGTTTTTTGATCTAAATTTTTTGAAAAGATTTATTGCTTCAGAAATATTTTTATTAGGCAATTGAATTATAATATTATTTGCAAAATATAAGTCCCATCTTCTATTTTTGTGAAAATAGTATCTAGTTATTTCATTTAAATCAATTTTTTGACTTAAAAGTTCTCTTCGAAGAAAAATGTAATCATCTGGTTTAAATTTTCCGAAAATAGTTGGTAATTTTTTTTTATTTGAAATTTGTTTTGATAGTATAAAATTTCCATTTTCTCCTACAAAATATTTTTTTTGGTCTAAGTAGGTGATCGCAATTAAATTAGTTTGTTTGGTTTGAATATTAATAATTGAAGGATATTTCTTTTTAATACTTATACTTTCAATAAAGCTGAGTTTATTAAATTTTTCTATAAGAAAATTTTTTTTTACAAAAAAAATATTTTCACCTAACAAAAAACTAGTATTTGATAAGATATTGTCTTTAATTTCTTTTTTAGTATTTTCAACTTTAACATCTGTAATTTTAAAAATACTTTTCAAATTATTTATTAAATTATTATTAAAAAAAGTTGATAGAAATAAAAATGAAACCAAATAAAAATATATTTTTTTTTTATTTATTGATTGATGCATCTTCCAAAATTTTTATTATCAAATTTTTGAAAGTAATGTTATTAAAATTTGCTATCTCAGGCACTAGTGAGAGTGAAGTCATTCCTGGTTGTGTATTAGTTTCTAGTAAATAAAAGGAGTTTTTATAATACCTAAAATCTGATCGTGTAACCCCTCTACAATTTAAAATTTTATGTGCTTTTAGAGCAATTTTTGTTAATTCCTGATATTTTCTTTTTGAAATTTCCACAGGAATTATATGCTCCGTTCTTGCTTTTGGGTTATATTTTGCTTGATAATCATAAAATTTTCTAGTTGGTCTAAGCTCAATGGCTCCGAGCACTTTATTTTCTAAAATTGCAACTTGTATTTCTCTCCCAGGTATATATTTTTCCAATAAAACCTCTCCATATTCATTTAGTTTTGTAAGAGTTTTTAAAATATTTTTTTTGTTACATATAAAAACATTTACACTAGAGCCTTCATTAAGAGGTTTTACAACTAGAGGAAAGCCAATTTTTTTTTGCAAATTATTAATTAAATTTA
>MDTE01193361.1_pt1 | contig 12869 bp, 9 predicted proteins | sample 811231 | NCBI WGS metagenome assembly MDTE01 (sample SAMN05326651, study PRJNA326480) | marine metagenome | isolation source: seawater | place: Indian Ocean: Red Sea | collected 2010
ATTTGAGTTTGTATATGAATTAGAAGAGGTGTCAGATATTGATGGAATTAGCATGCTAGTTATGCCGCACCCTGGCGGCCAGACGGTTGGTTATTCAGGCCTTGAAGTCTATACAATGACTGACAATCGTTCCGAGTGGGTGCTACAAATCGAGACGCCTTACATGCATGGCGATTATGAACGCTATGCTTCATACGATAATTATCCGGATGGGTTTTACTATGGCGAGTGGTTTAGACACGCTTTTGATAATACGGTAGAGAATGTTTCTGTTGTGAAAATCGTTACCGGTAATGCTGATCAACTGGGCGACCGGTCGGTTAGTTTCTCTGGATTAAGGGTTGATGCTGCGGGCGATTATGATTATCCCGATTATCGAATTTGTAGTGGCGAGTGGGACGGCTTGTTTGAAAATTCAACTAGCGATATGATTGCATGGGATCCTTACGGGTGTTGAATAAAAATCCTTAATTGATTTATATGGAATATCAAATCAACATTCATGAAAGTGACTAATCGTTAAACAAATATTTCCGCGAATTATAATTTTATCAATTTTACCTCTGGAAACCTAGATGCTAACTAGCATCAATATCATGAGTAAGTAATGTTTCAGCCAACCATGGACGAGCCAGTTCTGGAGGCTGAACTCATTGAAGAGTGGCCGGGAAAAAAAGCCAATTCCAGTGCTTCATCCAATGCAGCATTAGGTGCTACGGTTGCCGTAGTGCTAGTGTTTTTGTTATTGAGCAGAGTGATTGGGGCGCCTCTTGAAGAACAAGCAATTGAAGAATCATTACAAGAAGGATATACTCCGATTGCCGATCGTTATCTCAAAAATTATAATACTACAGAACAATACTCCTATGTTCTTGAAAACGGCTCAATGACTGGACCTGATGGAGCATCACTGTGGACAGGAACTCATCACTTCGTAGAATTTGATTTACCGATTGAAGAAGGTGGTTCGGCACCAAACGGCCAGGTTAGTTTAGCAGTCTGGATACCAATTCTAGAGGATAATATGACTGTTCCAGTAATCGCTGAATTTGGCCCTTATTTCGATGAAACCTCAGTTGAAACCGGTGCTATTGAAGAGCCTGGAACATGGCTTGGCACCATGATTATTGAGCAAATTATTCCTCATGGCTTCGCATTCGCTCAAGTTTCAGTCATGGGCACTGGTCGTTCAAATCACTGTATGGATCTAATGGGTAATGCTGAGCAACTGGGAGTTGACGCTGCCGTTACTTGGCTAGGGACTCAAAACTGGAGTAATGGAAATGTTGGGATGATCGGTAAATCCTACGATGGTTCTACTCCTTGGCAAGCAGCTATGTTTGGAAATGAACACTTGACTACAATTGTTCCAATTTCAGGTTTAATCGGCGTAATGGAATTGATGTGGAGAAATGGTAGTAGTGAAGCAAGAGCCCCAATTATGCACAATGGAGTGTATGGCTCATACGGCCTAGACGGAGATTTGGAAGATGGAGGTAATATGTGTCCTGATTACATTGCTGGCCCTGCTACCGGAGGGGCTGCATGGGCTTGGGGTGGAGAGGCCGCAGGAAATTACTGGGGTGAGAGATATTTCCTTGATCGTGTTTTAGAAAATTACAATGGCAGCGTCTATTTGATTCAAGGAATGCATGATTGGAATGTAGACCCGCATATGGCAATACCAACAATAAATCGATTGTATGATAATGGAATTGAGTCAAAAGGATTGTTTGGTCAATGGGACCATGATTATCCAGATAGACCCGATATCATGTTTGAGCGAAGTGGCGTCGGTAGGGGAATAGAAGCATTCCCTGAAATGGTACGAATGGATTGGATGCAAGATTTACTAGAGTGGTTCACTTACTACCTTAGAGAAGAAGGACCAAAACCATGGCTTGGAGTTGAAATACAGTCCAATTTAGGCGACTGGAGATTCGAAGAACGCTACCCTATGACAAATACAAATGAAATCCTTTGGGAATTAGGAAGTTCTGACCTCCCAGCAATTGATGGTAGCAATGTCGTTCTTCCCGATGCTTCTTCTGGACCTGTTTATGAAACTCCGCCATTAGAAGAAAATCTGTACTTTGGCGGTCTACCTCGCTTACATGTTAATGTTAACACAGCCACCGTTGGTGGGCAATTATACGCCTTACTGGAAGACTGCAATGAAGGAGTTTGTATCCATATTGGTCATGCAATAATGGACTTGCGATATCACGCTGGAGGATCTGATGTTCAAACTTGGAATCCACTTACTGACGAGATTACTGCATTGATGGAATTCTTCCCAATGGATGTTGAAGTTGAAGCGGGACACACTATTAGATTGTCTTTACGAAGTACTGGTGAGGATTATCTTCCATCCGCTGCTTCTAGCATTTCAACAATTATTGATTCAGGCTCAACACTACAACTCGATACATTTGACCCGAGTACAAGAGAATACTATCAAACCGTACAATGTACTGCTCAAGTATGCTTGACTAATGCCTAATTTCTAGTGATTTTGAAAACCGTTGAAGTGACGTTAGAAAGTCCTCTATCTTTTTCATCTTCAAGGTCAATTTTTTCTAGACATTCAACTTCAAAGCCATTTGAAAAATAATCCATTACTGCTCGGTCAGGAAGTGAAAATGGAGGCCCTTCCATTTGCTTTTCAGGATAGGAGAAGGTAATCAGTAATCCAACTGCTCCAGGCTTTGTTTGATTGTAAATTTGCTTGACATATTGTTGTCTAACTGAGTTAGGTAAAGCAACCATAGCGGCTCTATCATACCATGCATCTGCTTGTACCATGCCGCTTTGTAAGTCAAAAATATCACCTTGGTAAATAGTGAAAGGAGGGCTTGAATACTTGGTATGCATATCGGCTTTGATACTTGAATATACCAACTTATTTTCTTGGAAAAAAATCTCGATTGCTTGCTGAACTAATTCAAGTCCAACAACCTTATGACCCTGCTTTGCCAACCAAATCATATCGAGGGACTTACCACAAAGTGGAACTAATACCTCACCATCTTTTGGTGGATTGATGTTTGACCAGTGCTTTTCTAGCAGGTCATTGAAAACCTCTCTATGCCAACCTGTTAATTGCTTATCCCAGCGATTGTGCCAGTACTCCATGGTTTAACCTCTAAAGCATCGTTTTTCAAACCTTACTAAGTTTAGTAAGTATTAAGTCAATAACTACTTTGTTTAAATCATGAAGAAAAAGGCGCTGGTACTTGTGCTAATTCTCGTGATTACCTCACTCTCTGGTTGTATCGGTGATGCAGAAAATGGTGAAGCGGGTGCTCAAGGCGAAACCGGCCCACAAGGACCGCCCGGACAGGATGGAATCAATGGTAATGACGGAGTAAATGGCTCTGATGGAATTGCGGGCCCGCCTGGTAATGATGGCGTAGATGGCATTAACGGCCAAAACGGCACTAATGGTTTAGATGGTAATGATGGTTTGAATTCTCTAATTGATTTAGTAGAAGAACCCGCTGGTGGGAATTGTGAAAATGGAGGAATAAGAGTCAATTCAGGTTTAGACGTCAGTAGAGATGGGGTACTTCAATTAGAGGAAATTGATGATTTTTCTTTTATTTGCCAACCTAGTGATATTATCACTGAATCTAATGGGACAATAATTGAATTTAATGAAAATGCGATTCTAGGTTCATGGAGATCCCCAATGAAACATAACTCAGTCACACTAAGAAGTCAGCTAGGAAGTTGTGTTGAGCATGATGCTTGGGTTCGAACCAATGAATCTGCTATGATGGAAATGATGAATGAAACTAACCAGAATACATATGCAGCTCATGTTGGTGGTTCTGTGGGTGGATGTGAATACCTTTCATTACTCGATTTACTAGATGCAGCAAACTATTCTGATGAGCAAAGAAATATTTGGATTGGATTGAAAAATTGGCAATCTATGGCCCAATACACTAGTTTGATTGAAAATTATTCTACCGTGCCTGTAGAAAACCATGTTGGTAAAGGAGTAATTATCGATGATTATGGTGAAATGATTTACAACCCGTGGACTACATTCGGAGAAATGAATATTAGTAATTTACAAGATTTGAAAGATGCAACTATCGTTTCAGGACAATCTCAAGCACAAATAATCCCATACATCGGTGCAAAACATGCAATCATGTTTGGTGGTGAATCTGCTGTTCTTGGTGTCGGACCATGTGCAGCCAATGTAAATGATTGTGATGCAGGAAATAATTACACTCTCGAAGTTAATGATAAAATTTCAGTGTCGTGGAATTACACTGTATCCGCTAATGACAATGTTGGCGACCATTTTCTACAAGGCATTGTCTATGATACCTATAACAAATCATTCGATTATCGCGATTTATTATTGAACATCTCATTAAATGGAAATGTAGTAAATTCATTTAATCTAAGCGGGAGTGATGAATATGGTGGTGGTTTGATGCTTTTAGATACCGAATTGCCCGAATTATTAGAAGGTCAAAATGAAATCACTTTTTCACTAAACGCTACTGGGAATCGTGTAACAAGATCTCATAATAAATTAGCCTTCATCACCGACTTGTCGATAACTAACTCAGAAGGTGAAATTACTAAATTGGATATTGGTGAAGGGTGGTATCAAAAGGAGAGATTCAGTCCAAATGCCAATCCTAATTTCCATCACTCACAGCCCAATACTGCATGGGTTCAGAGCGACTATGTTGATGGGTTTTTATTCAAATGGGTTGCACCTAATGAGGGTGTTGACCCTGTGCTGCATGAAAGATTCCTCAAATGGTTTTGCGGGAATCTACAATCCCAAGATAAACTCTGTATTCAGGCTTTTTGGGGTGACAAACAGTGGATGATAAGTAGTCCAGGAAATGCTAGTCATTACTTCCCTATAATAGAAAATTTAGCAGAATTCAGTGATGGTTTACTGGTATGGAGAATGGATAATCAACAATATGATATGAATAATGGGATATATGCGGAAACTAGGGCTGCAGACGAAACCTACTACATCGCTGGCATGTATCCTGCACATATGCCTGCAACGGAGGATTGGTTCCAGCAATGGGAATTTAATACGCAGATTTCAGGATTACTCGAAATAGAGATTAATGATTTGATTTCTAATACCGCTTTTCAAGGTCGGATGTTAGTTACGGTAATTATCGACGAAACCGAAGTTTATGTTCATGACTTGGGTGATGCGGAATTCCAAAGCACCTTCACAACACAAGTGAATTCTGGGGCTAATGTAAAAATAAAATTCCATACTGTTGACTCGTTTGGTTCAGTTAATTGGTGGACTGGTATCGATGTGCAACTAAATAGTGCTCCAATTGCAATGGCAGATTTGAGTTATATTTCTGGTTCATCAGATCATATTGCTTTCATCTATAATTTGATGACATCAGCCTTCCTAGGAGAAGATTTATCTCATTTCTTCATCGAATAAAAACTAAATTATTCGTAATACAAAACGAATCCAAATTGCGTTTAAATCGCAAAAAACACTATTTTTGGAATTAACACACTTATTTATGCTTGAAGGTTTTTCGTAGGGCATGAATCAGTTGCTTAACTCTGTTCATGAACTGCTGCTTGGGAAGGAAGCAGACTTGAAGGTTCGTAAACTGAGTTTGATTTTCGCAATAACTGGATTCCTTCTACACCTGCTATTATGGCTAGCATACAAAATGGAAGTCCTAGATATTGGAGGCGCTTCTCCAGAACTGCTTGATTCTCCACTAGATGCGCTTTATACACCGTTTTCAGTACTCCTTGCCTACGAAGTTTACCAACTAATTAGAGCAATTCCGGAGTCATTTTCAACCGCTGTTGGTAAGCAATTCGAAATTGTAACTCTGCTGGTTGTTAGAGATATATTCAAACAATTATCAGATCTAGATTTTAGTGGAGGTTGGTCTATTGATTCAGAGTTGAAATTTATTATCGTTGAGTGTTTTACTTTTGTAATATTATTCATTACTTCGCTTATTTATCGAGCAAATAGTTCAACTGAAATGAAACTGGATTTCCAGAATGAAGATTTAGTTAAATTTGTCCAGAATAAAAGAATTATATCACTCTTTTTGCTTGGTACTTATGCTATCATAGCACTGTTTTCATTTACTAACTGGTGTATTTCGATAAGTGAAGGCGATGGTTCGGTAACAAGAGAAATTTTCTTCCTTGACTTTTTCACTGTACTGATTCTTGCTGATATTCTAATTCTGCTTATTTCATATGGCTACTCAATAGATTTCACGAATTTAGCGAGAAATACTGGATTTATTCTCTCAACTGTAGTTTTGAGAGTTGCTATTTCAGCCGGTGGATTATCTTCTACGATTTTATTTATGCTAGGTGGACTAATTGGTATTGCAGTATTAGTCATCAGTTTGAAATTTGAAGGATTTGAAAATGAAGAAAATTATCTCAGTTCTGAGTGATATCATTCATCACCAACCTGACTGTGGCTTTAGCTGAATTAATCACGCCAGGTAACCCTGCACCTGGGTGAGTGCCAGCACCTACAAAATACAATCCTGGAATTTTCTTATCTTTGTTATGGGGACGGAAGTACGCGCTTTGGGTTAATTTGGGTGCCACTGAAAATGCTGAACCTTTGTAAGCAACTAATTCATCTTCAAACATTTTTGGCGTAAAATGTCTTCTTGTGACTATGTGTTTGCTGAGTTCAGGCAATTCTACTTCTAGTGCCTGAATTATTTTATCAGCATAATCTTCGGCGATAGAATCCCAGTCAACATTGGCTCTACCTAGATGAGGTACTGGTGCTAACACATAGCCAGCACTGCAACCTTCTGGAGCAAGTTTTGGATCGGTTACAGTAGGAACATGCAAGTACAAGCTAAAGTCATCAGGCAACTTATATCCTTTGAAAATTTCATCAAGCAAGCCTTTGTATCGGGGGCCAAATAAAATTGTGTGGTGGGCCACATCTTTATATTCGATATCTGTACCAAAATGAAGAACAAATAAAGACATTGACCAGTCCATTTTTTCTAACTTTTTAACACGTTTTTTTGCTATTTTATTACTTCCGTAAATTTGTTTGTAAGTGTGATGTATGTCTGCATTTGATACAACAACATCATAGTGTTGAGTTTCTCCATTACCATCGACTATTTTATGCTGATTTTTATCGGTTAAGCTCGCTTGTTTTACCGGAGAATTAAGTCGGATTTCTCCTCCTAATTCTTCGAATAGTTTTACTAATGCTCTAACCAATGCATGAGTTCCCCCTCTTGGGAAATAAACGCCCCATTGACGTTCTAGGAAATGAATCAATGTATAAATCGAAGAGGTTTGAAATGGATTACCGCCTACAAGTAAAGAGTGAAAACTCATTGCTTGTCTAAGGTGTTCATCTTTGACATATTTGGATACGGTTTTGTAAACCGAGCGCTCTGCTCTCAATTTCATCAAATCTGGAGTTACTCTAAGCATGTCTGAGAATCGTAGAAATGGTCTATCGACTAAATCTGTATACCCTTTATCGAAGACTTTCTCTGAATACTTGAAAAATTCTTGATAGCCTAGTGCATCTTTTTCACTTCTCTGGCGAATTTGTTCAAGCATCTTATCTGCATCGCGGACGTAATCAAAACGGTCCCCATCACTCCAAATGAGTCGATACATAGGAGCAACTTCCATCAGTTCAATGTAATCTTCTAACTTTCTATCTGTCAATTCAAATAACTCTTCAAGAGTATGGGGTGCAGTAACTACAGTAGGGCCTGCATCAAATGTGTATCCTTCATCGTGGTAGACATAAGCGCGACCTCCCGGTTTGTCCCTAGCCTCATACAGAACAGTGTTCACACCAGCACTCTGCAAACGTATAGCGGCAGCTAATCCGCCAAAACCACTTCCTATCACCGCTGCTGACTTACCGGAAGGTCGGTTGCTGGACATAACTCTAGGGTTTGGTTATGATACATAAAAAGCCGTATTTCTAGTTGAACAATTGAGATAATACTATTTGCGTAAAAACACCCATTTAAATCCGCGGAACAACTAGTTTACATATTAGCCCGATAAAATAATCCGAGTAGATAATTATGTCAAATGAAAATTTAACTCCTGATGAGTCACTCGCCAAAAACGGTGAAAGTTTTCATTGGGCTAAACGTTTCTTAGGCAAAAAGATGGGCACAGACGCTGCTAAACTCTACGCATTCTGTCGTTTACTTGATGACATGGCTGATGGCGACATTGAAAATGGTCCTGAAAGATTAATCAAAATACGCGCTGCATTACTAGAGGGAAACAAAAATGCTGACCCCGCTTTGAAATCATTTGCACCACTTATGAAAGATCATGATTTCCCAATATCGGTTTTAGTTGCTTTAATTGACGGACTACTAGACGACCAGCGAGAACAGGTTATCATCGCAGATGAAGATGAATTATTGCGCTATGCTTACCGAGTTGCAGGAACTGTTGGTCTGCTTATGTGTCATGTATTGGATTGTCATGACCCAGATGCTAAATCTCACGCTATCGACTTAGGAATCGCTATGCAACTAACCAATATTGCAAGAGACGTTCTTGAAGATGCTGAAATGGGCAGACGTTACCTACCAACCTCTTGGGTTGGCGATATTAGTCCTGAAGAAGTCGTTGCTTGTTCTTCGCAGCCCGATTCGGATAACGCCAGAACAATTACTGGTGCGGTCAAAAGATTACTCGACATGGCAGAGGAATTCTATGTAAGCGGCGCTAAAGGATTTGCTAGCCTACACTGGCGAGCCCACGTTTCAATAGCAATAGCCGCTAAGGTATACCGTCAAATTGGAGTTCAACTCGCAAACCGAGGTTACTTATGGTATCAAGGAAGACAAGTAACTTCTACAACAACTAAATTGTTTTGTTCAATAAAAGCAATTTCTAGTTTATTCAAAAGAATCCGTCGAAGAAAGCATGAACATAACTCGAACCTCCACACCTCACTGAGGGGGCTCCCTTATGTCTAATGAAGTTCAGATTATAGGCGATGGTTGTGCGGCATTTTCTTTTGCGGCTAGAGCGAATGAAATAACTCAAAACGTTACTCTAATCAAGCCCTCAAATGCGCCAAAGCAGAAAGATCATGTTTGGGGATTTTGGAGTGATCCGATGTTGAGTAGTGCTCAGAAAATTGCTAAATCTACTTGGGAGAAATGGGCAATCATTACCGACAAAGACAGTGTTGTTTTAGAATCCAAAACCAAACCATACAATGCTTTCAAACGAAGCGACTGGATAAATCACTGCCGAAGTTTGGCTGAAGGTTCAAATGTCAAAATTATCGATGAATCCGACTGGAATAAGTCGACTGGGGCTAATCTCTTTGATACTAGGCCACCAGTCGTTCCCAGTGGTTGTATTCTACAACACTTTCATGGTATTGAAATTTCGACTACCGAAGAAAAATTTGATCCAAATATGGCCATCTTGATGGATTTTAGAGTAGATCAATCCAAAGGCCTTCACTTCATTTATCTGTTACCATATTCTAAAACTGAAGCGTTGATAGAGTCAACACTTTTCTCGCCTAACCTAGTCGAAAAGCAGTATTATCTAGATACTATCAAGTCTTACCTTTCTAAAAACTATCAAATTGACCAATATAAAACTACACACGAAGAAAATGGTGTAATTCCGCTTGGCAAACTTGCCTTACACGATCCAGATATTCCTGGCTTAGGGACCAACGGAGGAGCCACTAGACCAGCAAGTGGCTATACATTTTTATTTATCCAAAGACAAATTGATGCAGCTATAAAATCAGCAAATTCTGGAAGAGGTCTTCGGTTTAAGAATCCACACAAACGCATTGACATGTGGATGGATTCAATTTTCCTTACTGTGTTAAAACACTGGCCAGAATACGGTGCAAGAATTTTCCTAGGTATGGGTAAAGCCTTGAATGGCGAGCAATTTGCTAAATTTTTGAGCGGGGATGCAGGTTGGTGGATTAGATTAAAAGTAATATTTGCTATGCCTAAGTGGCCTTTCATTAAAGCACTAACCAAGAATATCTTACCAACCCGTAAAGCCACTAATCCGGTGGTGGCTTGATGGATTTAGTGTCGGGATTAGTTGAATTAGGTATTTTGAATCTAATTGGACTGGCTGGAATCGTAATGATTGGGCTACCTCATGGAGCATATGATGGTGCAGTTGCAATACATTTAGGGATAATCAAGCGTTTCTCCAGTTTCGTGAAATTTATGATAATATACGTTGCTTTAGCAGCATTAGTTGTTGCAATATGGATGATTGCACCTATAATCAGTCTGATTATTTTTCTTACCATCAGTATGCTACATTTCGGTGCGGGGGATATCAAGAACGGACAAGGGGTATTGGGATTTAGTGAAGCCTTGGCACATGGAGGGCTAGCAATAGTAGGAATTAGCCAGTTTCATCGTAGCGAGGTTGACGAAATTTTCTCATATTTGATTAACAGTGATACTACTTATGTTTGGTTAGCAATAGATATTCTCACTGTTGCTACAATTTTCGCAATTATTACCTGTGTTTTACAAGCACTTAACAATTCAAAATGGTCTGTCACCGTACTTGAGTTACTTCTGCTTGGAATAGTTTACGCGGTTGCTCCGCCACTGCTAGGATTTGCCATCTATTTCTGTTGTGTCCATTCAGCACGTCATTTCAGGAAAATTTTTGCATCAATTAAGCAATCTGTATCCACTACAAGTATTAGAAATCAAGCAATCCTATTCACTTCGATAAGTTGGATTGCTGCTGGAATTGCATTCTGGATGTTTGCCGATTTTGCAAACCCTGGACCAACAATTATGCGAATTACCTTCATTGGGTTAGCAGCACTAACTGTGCCACATATGCTACTAATTGACGGAATATCAAAGTCAAAAACAATGCTTGCTAAATTAAGTCCTGACTATTGATTTAGGCTTGTGCCGGTAAATTATCAATTAGAATTGATTCACTTGCCAACCTAGCCCTTGCTTTAGGTGGGAATGGGAAAATTCCGGCAAGAACCTGTGAGCACCAATATACTGTTCGAGTATTTATCTCCTCTAACCATGCAGTAGTATCTTTGCCATTTGATATCAAATCTTTACAGGATTCTAAGGCAATATTGATCTCGCTAATCCATGGGTGGCCTTCAGGCCCAAATACGCCGGATTCCTTGGATCTTAACTGTGCACGTGCAACCAGTTCACTAGCAACTTTGAACCATTCTAAATCTTCAACATTCGTTTTTTTAACACCGGAAGATACGCCATCAATGATTAATGCAACTGCTTCGCTCAACCAAATGTCTCCATAATTAACAGCCCATCCCCAGCCTTCTTTTTTATCATAAGCGGCTCTGAAAACCTCGATTGCTGCTGTCCATTCGTTCTGGAGCATAAGTTCAATTCCATCATACCACATGAATCTGGCAGCCTCCAGAAGTCTTTTCTGATAGCATCCTTTTAGATTCTGTTCCGCATAGAATCTAACGTCATTATCACCAAATGTTAGAGCATACCCAAGATATAATTCACATTCAAACAATGCATTCTCTAACAATTTGTGTACATTCATATGGTATCCACCCAAATGACCCCACCATTTACCGTTGTCAAGACGAGGATTGGAATCAAGTAAATCTCTAAGTTTATGTAAATCTTCAATCATAATGTCACAAGTTGCTCGATTGATTAATTTCCTACTTTCCCAATCACTCCATGTCTTATTCAGATTTTCGATTATTTTTACAGCAATTTCGCGATCTTTACTTTGCTTTTCTTGAAATGCAACTAAATCAAAATCACTTGGAGTGTCGTTGCCTTCTATCTTGAAACTAATTGATAGTCGAATTAGTCCAACTGATAAATCGTCCCATTTAGCGGTGCTGACCGCAACAAAATCAACATCATAATTCATTTCTCGATATGGGTCAAACCGTACCTTACCACTGAGTGTACCATCATCTGAAAATATGACTCCTGGTGGAAGTCTGGCAAGGGTTGGTGCTTGCAAAAACCCTGTAATACCCTGCAAAAATTCATCTTGATTATATTCAACTGATTCCCCAACCTTGAAACTTCCAAGATCTATTTCGTGGTGGGTAACCTTGACGTTATTCTTCGCTGCGCACTGGTAATGTTCGCTATACAGTTCAGCGTAAAGCCAATTCTTTGGGCAATCATTGCAGCAAAAACATCGCCCTTTACGATAACTCTGGAATTGTAAGGCTACTGAATCATTTGAGCAACAAAGATTCGAGTTCTCAATCGAACTTTGGCCACTTTGATTAACTAAGGTTGTGCTATCATTTAATTTTGCAAGTGCGTCATTGCGTACTAACATGTTTACATCCGCATCTGTGGCTTTACGACAAAAACTATCGTTGTCTTTAGGAACATAAATTAGAGTATAATCTTCTTCTAATGCTACCTGATAAGGGGCTATTTTTTCTTCGGGCCAACTTGGTTCGCGATAGTCTAATGCAATTATTTTACCCAATTTCCACCCGTGCTGTCCAAAATTACACATCACTGCTGTCCCGACTTCAAAACGATACTTAGACATAAATCAGCATCCTTGTAAGTAAGTCGATGCGCTTGAGATATAAACTATAGTAAAACTGCACAAAAAAAAAACTAATCGATGTTTAAATTCGGCATACTAGTAAGCAATTTCTCTTATTTTCCTTGATTTAAAATAATACAAGCCTTCAAAATAGTCGCAAACCGGAAGCCGGCCATGGAGTCGGAAATTAAGTATGGACTTATTCGCATACAGAACTGTTGTCTCAAATGCGGTAGAACCAAAGAAATCGGCATAAAAGACGTCGACCAATGTGAAGACTGCGTCGC
>MDTE01018796.1_pt1 | contig 12867 bp, 13 predicted proteins | sample 811231 | NCBI WGS metagenome assembly MDTE01 (sample SAMN05326651, study PRJNA326480) | marine metagenome | isolation source: seawater | place: Indian Ocean: Red Sea | collected 2010
GTTATAGAAGAGATAAAGAATCATCTGGAAGAATGTTGTCATGTATTGTGGTTAAATAATGAATTATTTAGAATATATATTATTAGGTATTGTTCAAGGTTTAACTGAGTTTTTCCCAATAAGTAGCTCTGGGCATTTATTATTGCTAAGAAAGTTATTTGGTATAGCTGATGGAGGATTGATAATTGAGGTAGCTCTTCATTTAGGAACACTATTATCAATATTATTTTTTTGGAAAAAATTCATTTCAGAAAAAATTAAAGAAACTATCAATGGGGATTTCAATTACTTATTAATAATTATTTTAGGTTCTATTCCTGCAAGTATTATTGGGTTGTTATTTGAAGATAAAATAAAAGAATATTTTTTTGATATAAACTCAATGGATTATTTAATCATATGTTATATTTTTCTCACAATTTTAATTTTTTCAACAAAATATTTTATTAATAATAAGGGTACAAAAATTTCATATTTAGCTGCATTATTAATAGGCCTAGCTCAGGCAACAGCTATACTTCCTGGTTTATCACGATCGGGTTTAACAATTTTTATGGCATTATTACTTGGCTTATCTTTTAAAAAAGCAATGCAGTTTTCTTTTATGCTGGCAATACCAATTTTAATTTTTTCTTCAACATATTTAATTTTTAATAATATTGAGCTTTTACTACTTGATACTAGTTTTTTGTTGGAATTATTAGCTGGTATACTATCTTCTTTTATAATTGGCTACAGTGTTTTGTTTATTCTAAAAAAAATAATTGATGAAGGAAAATTTTGGTATTTTTCTATTTATTGTTTTATGATTACTTTGGTTCTTTATTATGCAAACTAGTGTAGGAAAAGCTTTAAGAGCACTTTATAAGGACGGTAATAAATCTTCTTACTTTCTTTTAGGAGATGATTATTTTTTACAAAACATATTTATTTCAAAATTAAAAAATCATTTGAAAAATAATTTTGAGACAAAATATTATTATTTAAATGAAACAAATGATGTTGAACTGTTGTTTAATAATATTAATAGTGTATCATTGTTTGCTAGTAATACAATATCAATAATTAAAAACTTTAATAAGATTTCAATGAAAGACCAGGGTAATTTATTAGAATATCTAAAAAATGTTGACGATAATAATATATTAATATTTGTGGTAGATGATTTTATGATAAAAAATAAATTTGCTAAAAAGGTATCAGAAATTACTGGTTTGGTTGATACTAGAACACCTATCAATAACCAAAAAATTAAAGAATGGGTTAATTACTATTTTAAAGCTGAAAAGATTAATATTGATTATAGTTTACTTGATTATTTAGTAAATAATTTTAGTAATGATATTTCAACAATTATTAATGAGGTAGAGAAATATTATTTGATAAGTGATAATAAAAATATAGATTCGAAAGCAATTCAATCAGACTATCAAAGCAAACATATAAAAACTTGGCATTTGCTTAATGCTATTGGACAAAAAAATTTATCTGAGTCTATAAGTATTTTTAATAACTTATATATGAATGGTGTTTCAACTATTCCTATTATTATGCAAATGTATAATCTTTTTATTGAAATTATTTCAACCAATAATGGATATTCTAGATTAAATAAAATCTTAAGTTCTAGATTACTTAGCTACAAAAAAAATTATAATGAAAGTGAAATAATGAACATTATATTAGCTCTTAGAGATATTGATGTTTTATTCAAAACAACAAGTGTAAATAATCAAATAGTTATTAACTCATTATTGGTAAAAATATGTAGAGGTCATCATGACATCAAATCGTAAAACAGATGAATTATTAATAAAAGAGTTCCAAAATGGAAATAGAAACTCTTACACTGAGCTTGTTAATAGATATAGAGATAAAATAATAAGTTTTTTATATAGATATATGCATGATATGGATGCAGCTGAAGATCTTGCACAAGAAGCTTTTTTTAAAGTATATCTTAAAAAAGATTCTTACAAAGAAACATTTAAATTTTCAACATGGTTATTTACGATTGCATCAAATCTTGCTAAAACTGAGCTAAGAAAATTAAAAAGAAGAAAGACATCTTCAATTTCTGATATTAATGAAGATGGTACAAGTGAAAATATTTTTATTGATGAGGATAATATTGAAAAATCTTCAAACAATGAATCAAAACTTTTGCAAAAAGCATTATCTGAATTAGAACATGATTATAAAATAATTATAATTTTACGAGAAATTCAGGAACTTTCTTACGATGTTATAAGTAAAATACTACAACTACCTCTTGGAACAGTTAAATCTAGATTAAATAGAGGAAAGTTGAAACTGAGAGAGATTTTAATAAACTATGGAGTTAAAAGCTATAAATGATTGATAATAAATATTTAGAAAAGATTACTGATTATATTGAAAATACACTAAGCAATGATGACAAAATTGATTTTGAATCATATATGAATCAGGATTTAGAATTTAAAAAAATTATTAATGATATAAAATACAATACATTAGCTTTAAAAAAATTAGAAAATATTGAAGGATCATCTGATTTTGTTTACAAGCTAAATAAAAGAATTGACGAACATGAAAATAGCATTATTTCTAATTCATTTTATAATTCTATAAGAAGTATTTTTTCAAAATCTGATAGCATTGCATTATTAACTGGTGCTTCACTAATTGTTATTTTATCTTTTTCATTTTTTAAATTTTCAAATCTTAATGAACAAAATACTTTAGTTAATACTAATAATTTTGATGATTCAATAGCAATTAATGATTCAGATTCATTAAATGTTGATAATCCTGTATTATTGCTTGGAAATGACAAGTAAAAAAGTGTTAACTTATGCACGATTTAATAAAAGTTTAATTTAAGGTTATATTATGGCAAAAAAACAATCATTTAGTGATAAAACAGGTAAAAAAGCAGCAAGTAAAAATAGAATTAAATTAGTAAGATCAGTTATCTCTGAAAAAACTGGTTCTGTCAGATTTTTTGAAGATGTTCTACCTGTGCCAGAAGGAAAAACTCCCGAAGCTACTATTAAAGATTTTATAGCATCTAAATAATTTTAAGCTTCAAAAATTTTTAAAAAAGGGTATTTATACCCTTTTTTTGTAACTTCTAAAATGAAAACAAAAAAAGATATATCAATAATAGTTCCTGTATTTGAAGAACAGGATTCAATCAAACAATTATATTTAGAAATTAAAGAAAATGTTAATAATAAATATGATTGGGAGATTATTTTCGTAAATGATGGAAGTAAGGATAATTCTAAGAAAATAATTTTAGATTTAATTACTAATGATTCAAATGTAAAGTTAATTGATTTTTTAACAAATAAAGGTAAGTCAGAGGCACTTAACGCAGGTTTTAAAAAGTGTAGTGGAAATATAGTATTAACTTTAGATGCAGATTTACAAGATGATCCTAAAGAAATAGATTCATTTATTGATAAGGTTAAACAAACAAATGGTCTAGTATCAGGTTGGAAAAAAAATAGACTAGATTCATTATCTAAAAGAATACAATCAAAAATTTTTAATTTTGTTTTAAGATTTTTAACAGGCATTAGAATTCATGATTTTAATTGTGGATTTAAAGCCTACCCTATTGAAGCAGTTAAGATGATAAATATTTATGGTGGCTTACATAGATTTATACCAATTCTAGTTAAGAATAATGGTTTTGAAGTAAGTGAGCTTATTGTTAATCATAGAAAAAGAGAACATGGTAATTCTAAATATACAAAATCAAGAATTTTTCATGGTTTTTTTGATTTAATTACATTAATGTTTTTTAAAAAATATTTAACAAGGCCATTACATTTATTTGGTTCACTTGGTTTATTATTATTTTTAGTTGGAGTGATAATTAATATTTATTTGACAATAAACTGGTTCAATGGAATTTGGATTACCCCATTTAAAAATCCTCTTTTCTTTTTAGGCCTTTTATTACTTATAATTGGTGTACAATTTTTTTCAATTGGTCTTGTTTGTGAACTTATTGTTAACATAAATAAAAATAAAAATATAGATATTGCTAGATACTTCAATTTTGAAGAATGAAAATAGCAATTATAACTCCTTATCCTCCTATTAAAGGAGGAATCTCAAAAGAATCAGAAATTATATATACTAATATTAGAAATAAGTATGAAGTTAGTATTCTAAGCTTTAGTAGGTTGTATCCTAAATTTTTATATCCAAGTGATTCTCAGTATGATTTTTCAGTGAAAATAGATGATAAGAATATTAAGTATTATATTGATATATTAAATCCTATTTCATGGTTTAAGGTTTCAAATTATATTTTAAAAAATAATTTTTCTCATGTTATATTTCGATACTGGAATCCTTTTTTTGTACCGCTATACTTATTTATTAATTGGAGAATTAAAAGTAAAAAAAATAACATTAAAATATCTTGTATTTGTGATAACATATTTCCTCACGAAAGTTTTTTTATTGAAAAATATTTTATAAAAAAATTCTTTTTGAACATCAATAACTTTCTAGTCATGTCAGATGATTCTGAGTTTAAGCTAAAAAAATTAGTTGGTAGTAATTCAAAAATTGTAAAAAGTTTTTTACCTTTAAAAGAAAATTTAAAATCAAGTATTTCAAAAAAAGATGCATGTAAAAAATTAAAAATTATAAATCCACCAAAATTATTATTGTTATTTTTTGGATTCATTAGAGATTATAAAGGTTTAGATATTTTAATAAATGCTTTAAAAGGTTTAAAAAATCTTGATATTAAGTTATTGATTGCTGGTGAATCATATATAAAAACAAATAAAATTAAAGATTTAATAGATAATAATAATCTATCTGAAATGGTTATTTGGCATAAAAAATATATACCAAATGATGAAATTAATTTATACTTCTCTGCGTCAGATCTTGTAGTGTTACCATATCGAAAAATTTCTCAAAGTGGAATAATCCCTATGGCTTACCACTTTAATAAAATAGTTGTATGTTCTAATTTGCCAAGTTTAACTGATCATGTTATTGAAAAACAAACTGGATATTTTTTTAAAGATAATAATAGCGATAATTTATCTGCAATTTTGTCTGAAATTTATCACAATCATAATTTTGAACAATCTAAAGAATATATTAATGAATATAAAAATAAATATTCTTTTGATAATTTTAGTAAACACTTTGAGGAATTACTTAAATGAAAAAATATCCTTTAATAAATATTTTAATATTGAATTGGAATGGAAAAAAAGTATTAAATAATTGTTTGAAATCTATATTAACCTCAAGCTATAAAAATTATAAAATTACAGTTATAGATAATGGTTCATCAGATGATTCATTAAAAGATTTAAATAAAATCTCTAATAAAATTAATATTATTAAAATTGATAAAAATCTTGGTTATTCAAAAGGATATAATTACGCTTTTAAAAAATTAAAAAATGATAACGATGACTATTATTTTTTGCTTAACAATGATACAATAATTTATAAGGACACATTAGAAAGGCTTCATGTTTCTATAAATCAATTTGGTTCTAATAATATATTTTCACCTAAAATATTAAATAGTAATAATAATTTAATATGGTATGCAGGGGGTAGGCAAAGCCCATTTACAAAACTTACATATCATATTGGTCTTAATTCAGATGAAAAAAGAACTGAATATAAAACAACTACAACTGATTTTGTTTCAGGGTGTGCAATGTTAATTAGTAAATCTTTGGTTGATTCTTTAAATGGTTTTAATGAGTCTTTTAATTTTTACTATGAGGATGTAGAATTGTGTTTAAGAGCAAAGAATAATAATACTAAATGTATATTTGTTCATGATAGTATCATAAGTCACAAAATATCAAGTTCAATGGGAGGAAGGTTTAGTATTCTTAAATTATATTACAAATTAGTTTCTTCAATTAAATTTTTATATTTAAGTAATAATTTTTTCGTTTTTATTTTGTACTTTTTGATAAATATAATATTATTACCTATTAGACTTCTTTTCACATTAATAAAATTAATAATTTCATGAGATTTAAAGACTATATTATAGTTCTATCTATTTTTTTAATTATAGTATCGTTTTTATTTTATAAGTTAATTAATGGTGCATATTTATTTACAAGTGGAGATTCTTTATCGCCTATAGCTGTAAAAAATGCAATTAAATTATATGTAGATTCATATAATGAGTTTCCCTTGTGGTTTCCTTGGATTCTAGGTGGTATACCAACTATACACTCATTTTTAAGTATTTCAAATTATTATTATCCTCATCATTTAATGGTTATGCTTAATAATCTAGGATTATCATGGAATTGGTATTTTATTTTTCATTTAATATTTGGAGCCTTAGGCTTTTATAAATTGATTTTATTTTTTAAACAGAAAAAATATAGTGCTTTATTTGGTTCTATATTATTTTTATTAATGCCATATATGATAGTAATGTTTGCTTATGGACATGGTAGTCAAATGATGTCAGCATCATATATTCCATGGATTATTCTTTACCTATTTAAAATTTATAAAACACCTAAGCTACTTAATTACTTAGTATTTTCAATTTTAATTGGTTTTCAGTTGCAAAGAGGTCATGTACAAATAGCTTACTACACATGGATGATGATAGGTTTGTTCTTTGTGATAAATACTTTCTATTTTTTTAAAAATGAAGTAAAAGATGTATATAAATTTATAAAACTTAAAATTGGATTAATAGTTTCCTTAATTTTAGGACTTTGTTTATCATTATCAATCTATTTACCAATATTGAAATATAGTTCAAAATCAATTAGAGGTTCAAATATTGGTGGGGGAGCAGGACTTGAGTATGCAACTCAATGGTCATTAAGCTTAAAAGAAATGTTTACTTTTATTTTTCCTTATTCCTTAGGATTTGGAGGTCCTTTATACTTTGGTGATTTTCCGTTTACTGATTATCCTAATTATATATCAATTTTTGTTATTTTTTTAGCTTTCATTGGTTTTTTTAAATCAAAGATTGAAAAAGAATTTAAATTATTTTTTTTGTTGACGATTGTTTTGTCTATTTTGATATCTTTAGGAAGTAATTTTATTAATTTTTATCAAATATTTTATCAGTATCTTCCTTATTTTAATAAATTTAGAGTTCCTGCATATATTTTAATTTTAAGTCATTTTTCTATTTTAGTTTTAGCTTCTTTAGGATTTGGAATTCTTTTAGATAAAATAAAATTAACATATAAAAATTATTATTTGCTTTTTTTGTTTCTCATATCATTGAGCTATCTAATTTTCGGTCATTTATTTACTAATCCAAATAATCCATATATATCAAAAATTAATGAAATGCATTTTTATGATTCAATTAATATAATGCTAGTAATTTTAATTGCAGTTTTATCAATATATTTTTACTATAGCAATAAAATAAATAGAAAAGTATATGTTTATATTTTAATTATAATAATATCTTATGATTATTTTAGAATAGATAGAGAAATAATTTCCCCAGCAACACATATACCTCACAAAAATATTTTAAAAGAAAATAATTATATTGAAAATTTTAAAAATCAAGATCCAATTATAACTTATTTAAAGAATGATTCATCAAAATATAGAATTATGGATTTTGTTGGAGAACAAAATAGGTGGGCGAACTATCATATAGAAAATATAAATGGATACCATCCTGCTAAGCTAAATAACTATAATGAATTTATAAAAAAAATTAATAGTAAAGGCTTTACACTTTGGCCTGAGGGCATTTTAAAGCTATTTAATATTAAATATATTATTTTACCATCATCAGAATTTAATCACCCTTCATTTAAAAACTTAGGTCAAAAGGGTCTTACTTACTTTGGTAATAATCAGAACTATGATGGTAAGAAAGTGGGTCTTTTTTTATATGAATACAATGATTTTTCAAGTAGAATTTTCTTTACAAATAAAATTTTATCAGATAAAAATAATTTAGATGATATTTTAGAAAATAATTATAATCCAGAAAATTATGTTTATATAAATGATAGTATAATAGAAGAAAATTTTAATTCTAAAGATAGAACAAGCAAATTAACTTATTGGTCAGCAGATTTAATTAAATTTGAGACAAAAAGTAGTTCAAATCAATTTTTAATATTAAGTGAAATATTTTATGAAGATGGTTGGGAATTATTTTGTAATGGAACTAAACAAGAAATATATGAAGTAAATAAAATTGTAAGAGGATTAAAAGTTCCTAGCGGAGTAAATAGTTTTGAAATGAGATTTAATCCCAAAGAATTTTACTATGGTTTATTTATAACAAGAATAGCTATAGCATTAATAATATTAGTTTTTATATATTTATTAGTAAGAAGATATTATGGTAAGAAATCATAAGGACATAAATAAAATAAAGTTTGGTATATTTTTTACGGTTATTGTATTAGCTTTTACATTTTTTTTAATTAATTCATTTATTATAAATCAGTTAAGAAATGAATTAAATAATCAAGTTAAAACAATTGCAAATATTTACCATGAAAAATTAACAAATGAAAATGTAGATTCTCAATATTTACTTGATACTCTTCTTCCATTGATTAATGAATTACAAATTCCAATGATAATATCTACAAAGAAAAATGATGGTTCTTTTACATATCAACATTTGAATTTAAAGTTTGAAAATGATAGTAATATAAAAGATATAGTTTATAGAATGGATAAAAATAATAATCCATTAACTGTTATGGAAATTGATGGAAATCCTATTATAAGAATTCACTATGGTGATTCAGTTTTAATAAAAAATATTAGATGGATTCCGTTGGTAGAATTTGGATTTGCTTTTATAGTATTAGTTTTTATGTTTTTAGGAATTAATTTGATTTGGTCAAATGAAAAAAATTCAGTTTATATTGGTATGGCAAAAGAAACAGCGCATCAACTTGGAACACCTATCTCTTCATTAATGGGATGGGTGGGTTTATTAGAAGAAAATCCTCGCAATAAAGAAAAAATATATACTTCAATGAAGCATGATTTGAATAAATTAGAAAATATTTCAGAAAGGTTTAATAAAATTGGTTCAATGCCAAAATTTTCAGAGTTCAATTTAATTGAAGTTATCGAAGATGTAATTAATTATTATAAGTCAAAATTACCAAAGTCAAGTAAAACTGAAATAAATCATAATTTTAAAAATAAAAATTTATTAATCAAAGGTGACAAGATTTTATTGTCATGGGCTTTTGAAAATTTAATAAAAAATTCTATTGATTCTATTAAATCAAATAATGGTAAAATATTTATAGATATCGAAAAAAATAATAAAAAAGTAAAAATTTTATTTATTGATAATGGATCTGGAATTAAAAGAGATAATAAAAGTCAAATATTTAAGCCAGGATTTAGTACAAAAAATAAAGGTTGGGGAATAGGCCTAAACTTGACCAAGAGAATAATTGAATATATTCATAAAGGTAAAATTAGACTTTATAAATCAGATCAAATTCAAACAATTTTTGAAATAAATTTAAACCTTTCTATTTCTTAAAAAAGTTGGTATATCTAGATTCTCACCAAATTGTAGTAAATTTTCTTTACTCTCTTTGCTTTCTTTATTTTCTTGTTCATTCTCATCTGTTTCTTTTTCAGCAATTTGATTTGATTCATTATTAATAAGCATTTCTTGATTATTAACCAAATCTTCTTTTGTTTCTTCTACAGTTGTTGAATGCATTAAGTATTTATTCCTAATATTTTCTTCTTGACTATTATCATAAAACTCTGGTTGTTCATTATTATTTAAACCTGTTGCAATAACAGTTATTTTTATTTCATCATTTAAATTATCATCAATTACACAGCCCAATATTACATTTGCATCTTCACCTGATTCTTGATAAATAATATTAGATGCTTCATCAAGTTCTTTCATTTTCATATTTTTTGGGCCTGAAACATTAACAAGTAAACCCTTTGCACCTTTTATGCTTGCATTCTGAAGTAGTGGAGAATTAATAGCTTGTTGAGCAGCGAGAATCGCTTTTTCTTCACCTGTAGCGCTACCACTTCCCATTATAGCATCTCCCATATTTCTCATAATTGTACTAACATCAGCAAAATCAAGATTAATTAATCCAGGTTTATTAATTAAATCTGATATTCCTTTGGTAGCTTCATTTAAAACAGTATCAGCAAGTTGAAAAGACTGATTAACAGTTGTATCATCTGATGCAATTTCTAATAATGTTTCATTTGGTATAATTAAGAGAGTATCACAATTTTTTTTCATTTCTTTAATACCTTCTAGAGCCCGTTTCTTTCTAATCGGACCTTCAAATGCAAAAGGCTTGGTAACGATTCCAACTGTTAGTGCACCAATTTCTTTAGATAATTTAGCTATTTCAGGAGCAGCACCAGTTCCTGTTCCACCTCCCATACCAGCTGTAATAAATATCATATCAGCTTGTCCAAGTTCTTTTAAAATCACTTCTTTATTTTCTTTAACTGCTTCTTTTCCTATCTCTGAATTTGCTCCTGCACCTAAACCCTTAGTTAATTCTTTCCCAATTTGTAATTTTTTTTGAGAATTATTATTTTCTAGATCTTGAGCATCTGTATTTATTGCAATAAATTCAACAGAATTCATACCATCACTAATCATTCTATTAAGAGCATTTCCTCCACCTCCTCCCACACCTACTACAACTATTTTTGCTTTTTGTTCTGACAGATTTGCTGGTTCAAATAACATATTATCTCCTTTTATTAATTTATTTTATTAAATACATTTTTAATTTTGCTTATAAATGTATTTATTGATGAATTATTATTAACTTCAAACTGTTCTTTTAAAACTTTTTTATTTTCTATAACATATTTTATAATACCAATGCCAGTTGCATATCTTGGATTATTAATGATTTCAGCTTTACCATTTATTGTATCAGGAATTCCAATCTTTACAGGCATGTTAAAAATTTCTTCTGCTATATCAATAATTCCATTTAGTGAAGCACCACCACCAGTTAATATTATTCCAAAAGTAAAATCTCCATTATAATCACTTCTTTCAACTTCATTTTTTGCTAAATTAAATATTTCATTTACTCTGGGTTGAATAATTGAAGCAAGATACTTTTCAGATATTTCTTTGTCTTCTCTTCCATTTGTTCCTATTATTTTAATTATTTTCTGTTCATCTGCTAAAGATTCTTTAGCAACCCCATTTTTACATTTAATAAATTCTGCATTTTCTAATGAGGTGTTTAATCCATAGGCTATATCTTTTGTTAAGTTTTCTCCTCCAAGTGGTATAGCACCTGTGTGAATAATAGAATTATTATTAAAAATTATAATATCACTTGTTCCTCCTCCTATATCTATAAGTATAGAGCCTAACTTTTTTTCATTTATATCTAATACTGAAGCTGATGAAGCTAGTGGCTCTAATATAAATCCGTCAATATCTAGACCACATTCTTCTATACATGTTCTAAGGTCATTTTCTATATTTCTCGCTATGGTTACAAGATGTACATTAGCTTCTAATCTATTCCCTGATAATCCAAGTGGATTTTTAATTCCTGATCTTTCATCAACTTTAAATTCTTTTGATAATGTGTGCAATATTTTTCTTTCTGGAGATAAGTTAATTGCTCTTGAATGTTCTAATACTTTATCAATATTCTTTTGGGTTATTCTTTCTCCAGCAGGATTTCTATAATCACCAGTAGAAATAGAAATATTACCTGTACAATTAATACCTGTTATATGATCGCCTGTTAATCCAACAAATGTAGATTCAATTTCAATACTAGCCTGTTCTTCAGCTTGTTTAACAGCTTTTGTTATTGATTTTATAGTTTTACTTATATCAACAACAATACCTCTTTCTAAACCATCAGAATTACTTTTACCAAATCCTATAATATTTATTGCACCATCTTTTTTTTCAGCAATAATTACAACAATTTTTGTAGTTCCTATATCTATACCAGAAATTATATTTTTATTATTCATATTTCTATATACTCTTTTCTTTAACAATTATTTGATTAGGAATTAATAAGTTAACATATTCGTATTTTTCAATTGGTTTTTTTTGATTTTGATTTATAAAGTTAATTAATTTTTGAGTATGCAAATCAATATTGTCTAAATTAAGTTTAATAGTAGTTCCTTTATCTGTCATATAGTGAATTTCTTTATTATTAATTTTTATTTGTAATATTGAATGGTATAGCGAATGATATTGGTTAAAAATTTTAATTAATGAGTTTGTTATATTTTTAATTTTATTATGATCTTTTATATCACTTACTAAAATTGGTACCGGAAAATAGTTTAAAGCTTTTATATCAGCTTCTATTTTATTTTTTTTATAATCATATAAATAATATTTAGATTCTTGCTCAAATAATATAATTGGCGTAATCTCATTTATTATTATATGAATATTTGAAGGAAATGAAGTATATATTTTTGATGATTGTATGAAATCATGTTCATTGATTATATTTTTTAATTTAAATATATTTATATTTAGTAAATTTTTATCTTTTAATTCATCATCAATTATTTGAGTCAATTCTTGTTTATCAATAAACTTATTATTCTGTATACTGATATTTTTAATATCAAAAAATTTATCTTTTATACTAAATATTATTAGGTTGATAACAATTATTATTGATGAAATTATAAAAATATAATTCACAATTTTTTCAATGTTAATTTTTTTCATAATTTTCCTTTATAATTTTTACTATATCTTTAGTTATAGAGTTTATCTGACCTGCACCCATAATTAATATTGTATCATTTTGCTTAATTTTATTTTTCAAGTAATTACAAATATCGTTTTTATTACCTATCAGTAAATAATCACCA
>MDTE01001901.1_pt1 | contig 12866 bp, 5 predicted proteins | sample 811231 | NCBI WGS metagenome assembly MDTE01 (sample SAMN05326651, study PRJNA326480) | marine metagenome | isolation source: seawater | place: Indian Ocean: Red Sea | collected 2010
GACCGCTCCCTACCTGTATCTCAGCAGTGCCAACGGCCGCGGCTACGACCCGGAGGGGGGATTCGTCTTCAACCATCAACTGGGGAACACCGCCAACCCGTTGGTCTGGAATCGCAATCTCCCCTACCGCCAGAGTCCCGGCGGACCCAGGTGGAACCCCAAGTCGTTCCAGATCATCTCTCCCGGATCCGGCCCTCACGAGAACGTGCAAGGGCAATTCTGCCCCTATGGAACCAGCGAGGTCTACGACCCGGAAGACACCAACGCGCTTTCGGAGCAGGATGCTGACAACATCACCAACTTCTCGGCGGGAGGTCGGCTGAGGCCCTAGTTTGCACGTCACATCCCGATGAACCGGTCGTGTCTCTGGCCGGGCAACTTCACCATCGACCATTTCTGTCACCTGCGGGCCCAGGTCATCCGAATTCCCATGCAGCCACAGACAACACATCTTCGTCCTGGGCGACCTCGCCCGGCTGGATCCCAAACGGGTGGCTTCACGCTTGTCGAACTCCTGGTCGTGATCACCATCATCGCCTTGATGATGGCGGTTTTCACGGCGGTCGTCGGCAACATGCTCGGTGGTGCCCGGCACACGGCCACCGAGGCCACGATCACCAAGATTCATCGCGTGATCCAGCAACGGCGTGACGCGTTCGCGACTTACCAGTTGAAGCGATCTGAAATCAGCCAGGCCATGCGGTTGATCCAGGTCGCAGCCCCGGGCGCTTTCACCTCCCGGGAAATCCGCCGGCTCGCTCCGGTCGTGGCCAGGAAAAATATCTTCCGCCAGGCGTTCCCACAGAACCAGACCGAAAAACCGCTTCCGGGCAACGTCGTCAGTGAAGCCGACAGTGCCGAGGTCCTCTACTGGGTCCTGACCAACGGCAACGACCTTGGCGCGTTCTCGGCATCCGACATTCGTTTCAGCACGTCCGAACTCGCCGACCAGGACGACGATGGACTTCCCGAGTTGGTTGATGGCTGGGGAAAGCCGCTGCGATTTTATCGCTGGCCAACCCGGTTGATTCGCCAGGGCGGTCCTGGAACGGTCGTGACTCCCAGCCAGTTGGATGCCGCTCAAATGATACTGGGTACGGTTTCCCGGCAACGGTTTGAACAGGATCCCGACGAATCCGCCACCGAGCTTTTTGCCAGATGGATTGCTGCCCAGGGTGCCAACCTCGGGGAGATCCGCTTCCACACCCCCTCGACCTGGCACGCCCCACTGGTGGTCTCCGGCGGAGCCGACCAGCAACTGGGACTCGAGGAACCTCACCCGAACTTCAACGGTGTGCTGGACTTGAACGAGGATCTCAACGGGAACGGACAACTGGACACTGGAGAAGATCACTCGGGGTTGGCCAGGCCCATTGTCGCCGCGGCACTTTTCGACAACATCTCCAACTACAATGTCCAGAGAGGAGGCAACTAGCCAGATGCGCGGTTCCTTCTCGAACACCCGTGAACCGGTTGTCGCTGGCAATCGCCAGGCATTCACCCTGGTGGAGATGCTGGTGGTGATCACCGTGCTGCTGGTCCTGGCTGGTATCACGGTGACGTCCATCAACATCACGCTGGAGGGCGAACGGGTCCGCAGCAGTGCCAGGCAATTGCAGAGCTACCTGCTGGGTGCTCGTGACCGCGCCGCCTACAGCCAGTTGCCACGGGGAGTCCGTTTCGAAACCGGTGATCTCACCGATCCCGCCAACTACCGTTTCGAGGACATCAACGGCAACGGGCAACTCGATGCGGGAGAAGACCTGAACGGCAACGGGGTGATCGACAGGTTCCCACTGGTCCACAGCATCGTCTACATCGGTGCCAGCAAGGACTGGAGCCAGGGGACCGTCACCGTTCACGTCAATGCGCTGACCAAGCAGCCGAATCTCATTCATGGCGATTTCAGCGAGTGGTTCCGGCTCAACGAGGCCGACCTGAATCGCAACGGGGTTTTTGATGCCAACGAGGACATCAATGGCAATGGCCGCTGGGACCGCCTGCTGATCGAAAACGCTCGGATCAAGCTGGGCAGTCGCTGGTACACGGTCCACTTCCTGGAAGAGGATATCAACGGCAACGGGCAACTCGACTCCGGCGAGAACATCAACGGCAACCACATTTACCTGCCCAACAACACGCCCCCTTTTATTCCCGTCTGGGACAGGATGGGACCGCACCAGGCCCCCAACCATCCCCCACCACACCTGACCAACTGGCTGGTCATCGACCCTCCCTTCGCCGACCCGATGCCGGACCCACAACGCGACCCCAACCTGCCACACATCACCACCGAGGTCGCCGCGAGATTTGACGAGGGGGATTATCGACTGACGTTGACACCGAGAATCCTTCCCTCGGTTGAACCGATTCAGTTCGCCAACGGCGTGGTGATCGACATGGGATTCAGTCGCCCTCCAGATGCGTCGTGGTCCTGGATGACCGGCAACACCTACCGGGACATCATGTTCTCGCCACAGGGTTCGGTGATCGGCCCACCCGCCACCGCCGGCGTTGTCCACTTCCTGCTCAACGACCAGGCCGACATCACGCGAGGACTGACACCGTGGGATCCGAGAAACGAAAGCGACAAGCGGATCATCACGCTCTTCACCCGCACCGGCAATGTCACGACCAACGAGTTGTTTCCCGGTGAAACCAGCGTCGGCGTCGATGTCAATCTCAACGGTGTCATCGACACCGGCAACAGTGATCCGTTTTATTACGCCGAAACAGGGAGGGGCGCAGAATGAACCGTCACCGTCCCACCACGTCGACGCAGGCCTCCGGTGCCACGCTCACCGAAGTTCTCATGTCGATGATGATCCTGTCCATCGGAGTTCTTTCGGTGGCCTCACTGTTTCCGGTCGGGATCCTGAGTTCCGCGCGAGCCACCCAGTTGACCCACGCGGCACTGCTGAGGCAGAACGCCGAGGCCGTGCTCGCGTTGAATTCCAACCTCATCCACGACCCCGATGGTGACGGCAACTATCGCGAACACAACGGAACGATCTACGCCGTCGATCTGTTGGGCTGGGCACGGATCGGGCCGCAGGACACGCCGCAAACACGATCGGATTACTTCCAGACCCTCCAGGCGAATCCACAAACGAGCAGTGGCGTGGCCTGTTTCTGGGGCAATCAACCGGTCGCCGGCGGACAGTCCTTCCGGTACGGCATCCGGCGGTTCCATGGTTTTGAAGAATCGGACAAGGATCGCCTGTGTCCCTACACGAATTTCGCGCACACCTCGAACCCCCAGCAACGGCTGATTCGTTCCGATTCGGTGATCGGTGATGAAGCCCAGTCGCTGGTCGGATCACGCGACGACTGGCTCGAATTGTTCCGCACCACGGCCAAGTTCAACGCGGTGGCAAACAACCAGTTCCAACTGGTGATCGGTCCCTCCGTCGACCTGAGATCCGTCAAGCAACAATGGCACGCCGAGGACCTCAACGGGAACGACCAACTCGACCCGGGCGAGGACATCAATGGAAACGGCGTGATCGACGGAGTCCCGATTCGCATCAGCCTGATCGACCCCGAGGGGCGTCACAGCCAGGTCCGGAACGTTCCGTTCACCGCGGCGATCACGCCCAACGCGTCGGGAGGGGGCGGCACGATCGGCCCACTGGTTTTCGATGCCCCGGCGGTCAACCGGATCACCGAGATCATCATCGAGGTCCAGAACGCGCGGTTTTCCTGGATGATGACCGTCCGGAAGCCCAGCTTCTCCCATGGTGGCCTGCCGGCGAATCATCCAGGAGCAGCGGCTCCGGCTTCCGTCGACCTGGTCGTGTTTTTCCAGCGTCCATTCGGTCGATCCAACGAGACGTTCTACCAGGTCCAGTCCACCGTCGGTGCCGACCTTCAGCCCGGGGTGGCCCAGTTTGACGACAACGGAAACGGTGTCATCGACGATGCGAATGAGTTTTTCTGGGCCGACTCCGATGACCGGTTCAGCCTCAAGGTGACCTGGAACAGTTCCCTCATCGACAGGCCACCCATCGCCTCGGGGCGATTTGTTTTCGACCTGAAACACGGGCAGTGGTATCGGGTCCGGAACATCATCGGAGAGACCACCACCGGGGCCAGTTCGAGCATCGAGTTCACCGTGGATCGCCCGCTGCCTGACCCCTTGGTTCTGACCGCAGGCGGCATGATGTTTCCCAAGGGCATCATCGCCGTCTTTCCGCTCGGCACAAAATAAATGAACCCGACCAACCCACTTCAACCGCCGTCCTCCTGTCACCGGAACACTCCGGCGAGGACACGTCGTGCGCATCGCGGTTTCACCCTGGTCGAGATGCTCGTGGCGGTCACGCTGGTCCTGATGATGATGATGATGTTCGCCCAGGTCTTCGAAGTGGCCGCCGACATCAACACCAAGGTCCGCGGCCTGTCACGAAACGACCAACGGAGTCGGCTGGTCTCGACAATCATCGTATCGGACCTCGAAAAACGAACATTCCGCTCGGTGATTCCCTTTGCCAGTGGCGAAACCACCGGTGGCCGCGACCGCGACCTGGAAAACCGCCAGGGCTACTTTTACGTCTCGGAAAACGATCCCGATGATGACGGCGACGACGTCCTGCAACTGACCGTCCGGGCCGATCTCAACCGCAAGAACAACGACCAGACTCCCTATTACGGGCTGGTCCGCGATCCAAGCGGCACCACGAAGTTCCGCGTTGCCGGCAACAACCGGCAGGAAACTCCCAACAGTGCCAACGGTGCCGAGGTCTCCTACTTCCTGAGAAACGGTGTGCTCTACCGTCGCGTGCTGTTGATGTACGAAGCGGCCAACGGTCGACAACAACCGATCGACGATTCGTTGGCCGCCGCCACAAAATTGTTCGACACCAACCACCCCGTCCCGTACGTGACCGGTCGCTTCTGGCGAGATTTCGATTTCTCGGCCCACTACACATCCACCGGCGCCAGGCTGCACACGCCGTCCGCGTTCAATAACGACGTCACGAGCGTCTATCCACTGGGCCGGCCGATACACCGTTTTGGCCACAGCCATGCGACCGGAAATCCCTGCGAGTACATCTGGGGCCCTGGACCGGACGGCCTGTACGGGTCCAACGACGATCGCCCATTTTTTATCGGCCGCTACACCCACGAAGAGACCTCCCACGTCAATTTCACCTACCCCCAGCACGCCGGCTTCGATCCGATGGGCAACTGGACCCAAACCCAGAACCAGCTGGCGGTTGGTTCCGACGGCGTGGTGGGATCTGCGCCGTCGGGGCAGGGTGGATTCCGGGGCGGTCCACGACGAGGGCAGGACATCCTGATGACCGGGGTTCACTCGTTCGACATCAAGGTCTGGGATGACCAGTGGGGTGAATTTGTTGACGTGGGCCACAACCGCAAGAGGCTCTTCAACGGAGCACTGAAGAACTACGGTCTTTACAACTACAACCTCAGCAACAACACCCAGAAACCGATCCCGCAAAACAACAATCCACCCCAGGCGTCCCCCACCGCCGCTTATGGCCCCAACGGGACAGCCGGCAACCGCGTCTTTGACACCTGGCATCCCTCCCAGACCATCCCGCCCCCCTTCCGGCCAACCTACTTTCAACATTACGTCCGACTGCACGGGGCCTTTCCCGTCACTCCGGTTCCGGTCTGGCAACCCAACACACAGTACCAGGCCAACTCGTATGTCTTTCCTCCCAGAGAACCCCGTGGCCGGCTGTTGATGCGATGCATCCAGGCGGGCACATCAGCCCCCCTGGAACCGGATTGGCCAGGCGCCGAAGGAGCCACGGTCCAGGAACCCAGTTCCATGAATTCAACCGGGCCGATCTGGCAAGTGGTCAACAACTGGCTCCCATTGCGGGCAATCCAGATCACGATCCGGTTTCGCGACCAGACCAGCGGTCTGATGCGTCAACTCACATGCGTCCATTCACTCATCGACTAAACACCACCGACCTTTCCGCGGGCCCATTCCGGAACGCAGGATTCGTCCTCATGAACATCCCAACCAACACCACCACCGCTGACCAGGCCACCCGTCGCTCGCGACGCGGTTCGACGCTCATCGTCGTGCTCGCCCTGCTGGCGATCCTCTCGATGCTGGGACTGGCGTTGGTCGTCTTTGCCGGATCGGAAAAGACCAGTGCCGAGAACTTTTCGGCCGGTGTCGCGAGGGAAATGCGATCCCAGCCACGTCCCGCCGGTGAAGTCCTCTCCCAGTTCGCCATCAGCCGGCTGGCACTTGGCGGGCTGTCCACCGAACCCAACAGTGCCCTGTACGGGGGGCGGCACTCGGTTGTGTCCGGCCTGGTTGGCCGGGACCTCTATCCACACAACGGCCGGGGCATCAATGTCATCACCAATCCGAATGTTCCCGGCAGTGTTCTGACCGACCAGGACTTCGACGGAAATCCGGACCCGTTGTCACAACTCAACCTGCAGATCAGTGACTCGCCGATCTACGAGGACATCAATGGCAACGGCCAACTCGACCAGGGTGAGGACCTCAACGGGAACGGGCTTATCGATTTCGGAATTCTCCCACGGACCGAAACGGACGTCGGGTTCACCGCACCGGACATCAACTCCGTCTTCCTCTCGTTCAACGGCGTTGTCCACAACGACAACGGACAGAATTCCCCCAACCAGTTTGTCGAGGCCCGCACCCCGTCATTTTCTCGACCCCAGTACCGGCGGACGCTCATCACCCAGACGCCCTCGTCCTGGGAAACTCACCGCTCCACCGCCAGGAACGTCCTGAGGCCCCACCCGAGTCGTTTTGATTTCACCCTCCTTGAACGAGATCTCAACGGGAATGGCCAACTGGATCCCGCCGAAGACCTCAACGGGAACGGCCAGTTCGATCGCAGCGAAGATATCAACGGCAACGGGCGGCTCGACCAGGGTGAAGACATCAACGGCAACAACCGGCTTGACACCATTGCCTTCCGCCGTGGCTGGAGATACGTCCGGACGTTGCAGGAAGCCCAACGACTTGGTCTCAGCGGCCCCTTCCCCTTCAACGCCGATGAAGACCTCAACGGCGACGGCCTGCTCACGCTCTACGAGGACGACCTCAACGGCAATGGCCAGCTCGACCCGATTGAAGATCTCAACGGGAATGGCCAGTGGGATTCCGGAGAAGACCAGAACCGCAACGGTGTGCTCGACCAGGGCGAGGACACCAACGGCAACGGATACCTCGAACTTCACGAGGACCAGAACCAGAATGGTGTGCTCGATTCCGGATCAAAAATGGGAGTCTGGGATGTCCGCCCGCTGTTGCCGAACACGTTTTATCGGGCCGGTGAATGTGTGCACAGTGGCAACGCTTTCTACCGGGTCTTGAGATCCGGCAACTCGGGACAGAACGGAACGGCACTGGTCACACGCCAGGAGCAAACCCTCCAGCCCCGGTATCAACTTGATGCCGATCCCGACGGCGACGGTATCAAGGAAGCCGTCTGGCTCGACCTGGAATTCCCCGTCCAGTCGCTCGGTGATGGTCGCAAGGCCGTCCCGCTGTTCGCCTTCACCGTTGTCGATGCCGATGGACTGGTCAACTTGAACACCGCCGGCAACACGTCCGGATACATCGACCTGGCTCGGACCCGCAGCGGCCAGCTGAAGTTTGGCACCGAGGACTTCAATGGCGACGGACAACTGGACCGTGGCGAAGACGCAAACGGCAACGGACGACTCGACCAGGGCGAAGACCAGAACAACGACGGCCTGCTTGATCCCGGAGAGGATCTCAACCTGAACGGACAACTCGATCATTTCATCTCGCGGTCGAACCTGGGAATGACTCCCGCGGAGATCAATCCCTTGTGGGCCCTGGACGCTGGCTCAAAAGCCAATGACCGACCGGTTGACAGAAACGTGCTGGAAATGTTCTCCGACCAGAAGATCTTCTTCCACCAGCAGGCGCCCCGGACTCCCCAGGAAAATGCCAACATCGAGTGGTGGTTCGCACTCAAGGGCCGACCGATCACCGACGTTGGTTCGGGAAACCTGCTCGGGTTTCTGCCGGGCCGGCACGGTGACATCCAGCGACTGATCCAGGCTGCCAATGCCGGTTCCAACAACCCCATCGATTTCCCGCAACCGGGCATTCCACTCACCGACCTGGATGGCAACGGACAAATCGACATTCCGGAAGTCCTGGCCGCCGACGACAACTGGAACGCATTCGAGGGACATGGCTACGGATCAGCGGCAAACCTGATGCAGCCCCGCGGAGCTCGCCGAATTGCCTTCGGGCATCCGCTCGACTTCCGAGGCAGTGGAACCCTGCATCGCCTCAACCTCAACAACCAGTGGAATCCGCTGTTGTATGCCTCGACCACCTCGAACACCCCCGGCTACTGGCTGCAGTACTCGGGATACCACGCCCTGGCGAGCATCAACCCGACGGTTCAATGGGGGCGGGGGCTGCAAAGCGGTCCCATCACCGGCCAGCTCGGTCCGTTGATGCTCAACACCCCCGCCAATCAATTCCCCCTGGTCGACGACGAGGACGAATCGGTGATCGACAGCCGGTACCGCACCAGCAACGACAACCTGTTCAACACCGAGGAAAACTTCTTCTTGCAAGGCAGCGAGCGGGATCTCGAATCGACCAGTGTCAACTCCCGGCTTGGATCACTCCTCTCCTACAACCTGTCAATCAACAACCGGGCCAAGGAGATCCGCAAGCGATTCACCGTCGACAGTTGGGACACCCGCAACGCGACCCGGCCCAGGTATCCCATCACCGGCAATGTCCAGACCGTCCGAAACCGTCCCTGGGAATTTGACTCCAGGCCCCCCGGGCAACCACCCACAACGGCGCCGGTGTGGTTCCCTCCCACATACACGAACTTCACCCCCGGACCCAGTGGTTATGATCTCGCCGACCCCTTCCGGCCCGCGGTTCGACGGCTGCTGCAACAAACAAATGATCCGTCGATCTCGGCCTTTGAAGACCCAACCCACACACTCCGCCGACTCTCACTGAATCATATCGCGGTGCTCGATTCCAATGGCCTCCCCATCTACCGTGAACTGGCCGAACACCCGGTTCATGAAGATCTGAATGAAAACGGTCAACTCGACGCCGAAGAGGATCTCGATGGCGACGGGGTACTCGACAATGGCGAGGACAACAACAACAACGGCATCCTCGATCCCGCCGAGGATCTCAACAACAACGGCATTCTCGACCTGTTCCGCGAGACAGCGCTTCCCCAGACCTGGACCGGTTACCAGTTGGACCACGGCCAGTTGCCCGCTCCACCCAACGGCAATGCCACTCCCCAGATGGAACAGGAATTCCGGGCTCGCGTTGATCGGCAACGAATGGCCCGGGACATCTACGTCCTGCTCTACATGTTCTGCGGCGGACAGGACAACGTCCCCTACCACACCCAGCCCAATGCCCAGCGAGCCCTGTACACCGAAGGCCAACTTCGCGAGATGGCGCAATTCGCCGTCAACCTCGTCGATTCACTCGATCGCGACCAGGTGATCACGAAATTCGAGTACGACAAGAATCTTTCCAACGGCTGGATGATCAGCCCGAATGCCGTCCCACCAACCCCGGACGACAATCCGTTCAACGGCGATGAGGACACCCCATACGGTTCTGGCCACCAGCGATACGACTATCGCTATCCGGAAGACGGCCAGGAACGTGGTGTCGTCTACGGCGTGGAAGCACAACAGTTGACCCTGAGCGAGTTCCTGGCCATTCGCTCGAAGAAAGTGCTCGACAATGCTGGAACGGCCGGCGAGGACCACTTGGCCACGGCACACGGCGACACCGAGGATCGCCACTACGCCTACATCGAGTTGCACAATGCCAGCCCACGCCCGATTTCAGTCGGCGGCGGTCACTGGCAAATCGTCCTGCAACCCTCCGACACGCAGACGCCAACAAACAGCCAGGTGCGAACCGTCATCCTCTGGGACAATCGCACTCCGATCCTGCCCGGACGCAAGTTCACGATCGGATCAGCCGCCGATGACCACACCAAGAGCCTGGTCGCCCCCGACACCACGGCACGCTACAGCGAGTTCTGGGTGGACCCGAATTTCATTCCCGGCACCATGAACACCACTGCCAACCTGGTGAGAATTGCACCCAGGCAAACCGCCATCAACTGGCTGGATTTGATCAGGGAACACGGCCAACTGAGCGGCCTTCACGGAAAAGAACGATTTCGAGTCACCGACGGTGCCGGGACCGACCTGACCCCCACCGCGGGATCACTGTTGACCGGTGTGCCCTCGGCAACCGCGACCACCGACCTGAAATTGAGGGTTGTCCTGAGACGACGACTCCACGCGAGACGACGAGTCGATTTCACCATCCAGTCCGACGTGTCCTCGACAAACAACACCAACGGAACTCTCGAGGACAACCCGTGGATCGAAGTCGACAGCATGATCTACAAGCGACAATCCCAACATCAAACGCTCCAGAATCCGGTCACAACTCAACAGGACTGGGAATTCACGATCAAGCGAGACGAAGACGCCGCCGGGAACACGCCACCAAGAATCAGGAACGAGTTGAAAAGCCTGAGGGCCCGTCAGCGTGTTCAACCATTCGACGCCCGCACGACTCAAGCATCGGAATACTCAAACCCAAGAGGCGGACAGGCACAGCCTTACTGGCCAAACAATTCTCCGAGCCTGCCACTGACACACATCACCAACAGCCTCGGAGCGCCCAATGTCCTGGAACCCACGGCCCAGACAGCGTCACCTCTCTGGCAAAACCATCTCGACCGTGATTTTGCATCGATCGGGGAACTGCTCAGCATTCCGCTCAGCGCACCGTGGGAAATCACCAACTCGGACATGACCTGGAACAGCGCGAATTCCCAGGGGGTTTTCCGGGGACTCAATCTCTCTTCAAATCGACTTCTGACCCACACCGCTGGCTACAAGAAATTCCTGCGGACCCGGGACACGACGAATGGAGTCCCACAGGCGGGCAATCGGTGGTACCGCCTGTTCAGTTTCGCAAACATCCTGACCCGCACCGATCATTTCCCATCCGCCCAGTTGCCCAACCAGAGAAAATACCGTGTTCCCGGTCGTATCAACCTCAACACGGTGCGCCATCCAGAGGTGCTGGCGGCCCTGCTGGATGAACCGCAGTTGCAAGGTCTGACCGGACGAGCGTTCATGGTCGACACCCTGAACGTCAACCGCTGGAACGAGTTCCTCGAGAGCCGCAACGGCCTCGACCCGTTCAGCAAGCTGTTTCTTCCCGGCACCGCAACGTCACGTCCATTCCGGGACTTCAGCTTCATCTACCGTGGAGAAAAGAGTATCGAGGACACGCTGTTCCGATCGCTGCCAGCCGACGTCAAGGCCAACCCGAACACCGGCTGGATCGACGGTCGTCGACTGTTTGGCCTGGGCAACGACCAGACCAACGCCCTCAGTCGCCTGCGACTGTTGTCCAAGATCGCGGGAAACACCACCACCCGCAGCAATGTCTTCCACGTCTTCCTTCAGGTCAGCTGGTTCGAAGCTTACCGGAATCCCCTCAACGGCAACGTCCGGATCGGGGCTCAACTCAAGGACGCCACATCCCACCGGGCCTTTTTTGTGCTGGACCGCTCGCGGATCCTCGAGCATCTGAATTCGTCCCACCTTCCCACCAATCCGGGAGACCTGTCGATTGGAACAGGCACAAATGGTGGGACTGGGCAACTCGACCCCAACACGATCATCCTGCACTCACAGGTCATCGAATAGTGACAAACCAGGGCCACAGGCTCTCACCTGCGTCAATTGTCCGGACAATCCGGTCAATCAACCCCACGTTTTTGTTAACACGTTCCTGGGTTAATCCAACACAATGGAGAAAGGAGGCAAGCCTTGAGTCCTTCATCGACTCGGACCTAAATGTCAAAACAGGCGGGCCTTTTGGATTCTTCGCTGATTATTTTATCTCCAATTCCCATGCTTTCTTGCCGAAGGTCCCTCCCGCACTAGAATTGAAGTGCGGGAGGTCTTCGCAGACTAACAGACCAGGAGTTATTCACATGACCAGAACCATGACCAGACGGGGGCCTCGTGCCGCATCCCGCCGCAGGGGTTTTACCCTGATTGAACTGTTGGTGGTGATCTCGATCATTGCCGTGCTGGCCTCCTTGATCATGCCGGCCATCATGAACGCACGGGCTGCCGCTCGACGGACCCAGTGTGCCAACAACCTCAAGCAACTCGCCGCCGCGACCATGAACTTCACCAGTGGAAGCAACGGAAAGCTGCCCGGTGCTTACGATTGGTATCCGTTGCTTGATGCCAATGGCAACCTCATCGACAAGGCGATTTCGCGTCCGTGGCCGGTGGCATTGCTGCCGTTTTTGGACAGGAATGACCTGCAACGGGTGGTGGCCAATGGAACACTGGGTAGCGTGGCCACCGGTGGGGACATTCCCCACGTGGAAGCACTCACCTGCGTGGTCGACGACAACAACTTCGTCCAGAGCGGTGGACTGAGTTACGTTGGCAATGGCGGTTACATGAGTGCGGCGACCTTCTCAAACGCGAACCTGCAAACAGCCGGCTCTTTCAACTACCTGGGTGTCAACAATGTGCGAGTGGCACACTCCACGGGCGTTTTCTGGGCACCGGACAACGGCGTGTCTGCAGGCCTGCTGCCGATTGACCCATCCACGGGCCAGCCGCCGGCAGGTTATGTCAAAGACACCTTCCGAATGTCCCTGGACTTCATTAGTTCTGGCGACGGCAACTCCAACACGATCCTCTTTGGAGAAAACCTCCAAGGGGGCAACTGGGCTTGGTACCCGGGCGCATCGGGACAAACCGTGGCGGATTGTCGACAGGGCGGTTCATTGTTTGGAGTA
>MDTE01061857.1_pt1 | contig 12866 bp, 9 predicted proteins | sample 811231 | NCBI WGS metagenome assembly MDTE01 (sample SAMN05326651, study PRJNA326480) | marine metagenome | isolation source: seawater | place: Indian Ocean: Red Sea | collected 2010
AGAAAAGCACGGTCGAGCAGTTTTCGTTTTCAAAGAGGGTTTCAAAGCGATTCTCGTTGACACGCTTTCGCTCGCTGCCGTCAAAGGTTCCCGGCCTTTTTGGGCCTTTCAGAATCTTCCCATCCCATGGGAGAAAGTACATGAAGATACCCCTTCAGATGTTTATTCAGATGTTTATTCGATATTTTAGGGTTGGCGGTAAAACCACTTCTTCCGGCATTTGCCAATTTTCCGTGACTGCCACGCTGGAGAGGATGTGCGCTGCCGGTTGCCAAATGGCGATTCGCTACATGCCCGCCGGAACTCCCTCCATATCCACCGTAGATAGTTTTGTCGATATTTTTTTCGAACTTTTTCAAACCTCCAATCGGAACTCAAATTAGACGGTCGATTTGGTCCCGAATGAAAAAACTTTATTGGCTTCGATCCGAAACTGAGGGCTCACAGCGCTCGGAGGGCCAAGCTGGGCAGGAATCAGCGAAATCGTAGGGGCAAATTGGCCCAAAACAAAAAAAACCCACCAACAGTCGCGTTTTTGAAACCGGCAAATGACGCAATATAATTGGTCAATGACGTGTTCTGAAGTGGAATGAACCAATGAAATCACTCTAAAGTCTCCCGAACCATTTTCGCAGTTGCAACTTACTAGCCCGGCCGCAACTAACAAAATGAAATCTTTGCGCAAGATCCCCCGAAAATTTTCCTGCCACCAGAGACGACCACGTCGACAGTTATGTGCGCGTTCATGGCGAGATACGACCCTTGGATCTTTGCAGCTGACTCAGAGGTCCTGTTTCGAGCGTGACAAATACAGACAAATACAGACTACGCTTCATACGAAATTAGGGCCTCTAAGAGGCTTCTAAGAAAGCCTTTTACGAGCTACCCCCCTCGGCATAATCGCACTCGACCGACGGCCCCGTGCTGCTCCGTCAACGCGAACTTGAAGTGAACGAGTGCGACAGCACGGCTCTAGGGACATCCCCGAATCCATCTCTCGCGTTCAGACACACGCTCGAAACAAGGTACGCATCCACGGCGCGCTTTTCGAGATCCGGCTCCTTCGGGTTTTCCTCGGGTTCTTATTTTTGCCGTGAAAGAACGGAGTGCCGGGCACGCGCGCGTACGGTTTCGCTCGCCGAACCCGCGGCTCGCTTTCCGGTGATCGGGTTTCTTTCGAGTGTTGATGTGGTTCTGGCGCGGTCAGGCCGCGGTTTACGCCGCGCGCAGCTCCACGGTGCCGCTCTTTCCGACCACATGTACCGAGGATTCCCGTTGGCCCGCTCCAACGTGGAACGGAAATACCTGTCTCGAAAGACGTGTCCGGGCACCCCCCCGCCTGTTGATCGCCCCCGCGCGCACACGTTTGGGCGCGTAAACCCGGTTGAAGACGCGCGACTGACGCGTCAATCACCCCACCGCAGATCATGACGACGATGGATCCGTTTCCCAACTTCTCCCTCGACGGCCTCGGCCTCGAGCTCGGCCGGTGAGTCCTGTCACAAATCCCCCCCCCCGTCGAGCTCTGTGCACCGTCCGTGGGGGTTCGCTTTCTTCTCGGAGCGGGTGAAGCGCCCCGTCCCCCCCGCGACCCCGCCGCGCCGCGCGCGCACGATCTAAACCGCGATCGCGCGCTGACCCGAACATCCCCTCCGTCTCCTCCCTCCGCAGCGGCTCCATGGGCGGAATCGACAGCGTCATCCCTTACGAGCACTGGACGTGCGTGCCCCGCTCCCCCCCAAGAACCTCGCAAATTCCTCGGTCCCGGCAACCGCCACGAGTTTCTCTCTCCCGTGAGATTTTCCAACTGACCCGCCGTGACCCCTTGCTCCCATCCATCAGCGTCGACGAGGACAAGCACTTCGAGACGTCCCTCGCTCAGATTGGCGACCTCGACAGCGACGACATGTGGGGCCAGTTCAGCGCCCACATCCCCGGCAAGTCCATGGTTGGCCTCAAGCGCCGATTCAACCTCCTGCAGGTGAGTTTCAATTCGTTCTTTCAACCCTAAGCGTTTGACACGGTTTTCCCCGCGACGGTCGCTCCGAAACGTCCGTACGTAACGCAGTCACCGTCTCACCCCACCCCCCTCATCTCCCTCGACGTGAACAGGAGGACATCAAGAACATCGAGTCCGGCCGCGTGCCCCTCCCGCACTACGAGAACCAAGATGGCGTGTTGAACACCGAGGGGGTCGTCGCGCCCGCGAAGGTTGACACCGCGCCCGTCGCCCCGCCCGCGCCCGCGACCCAGACCAACTCCGGCGGGTCCAACGGCAGCAAGTCCTCCTCCAAGAAGAAGGGGGGCAAGGCTCCCGCCGCGAAGACCTCCGATCAGGAGCGTCGCAAGGGCATCCCCTGGACCGAGGAAGAGCACCGCCTCTTCCTCCTCGGCCTTGCCAAGTTCGGGAAGGGCGACTGGCGATCCATCAGCCGCAACTTCGTCATCTCCAGGACCCCCACGCAGGTTGCGTCCCACGCGCAGAAGTACTTCATCAGGCTCAACTCCCTGAACAAGAAGGACAAGAGGCGCAGCTCCATCCACGACATCACCTCCGTCAACGGAGCGAGCGACTCGGCGCCCAACTCGTCCCAAAACGGCCAGCCCATGCCCACCATGGTCCCCATGCAGCCGATGGCGTCCGGTCCGATGTCGGGCAACGGGTACTACGGCGCTCCGATGGGCAACTCCATGGGGTACATGCAGACCCCGGGCATGCAGACCATGTACGTGCAGCAGCCCATGTAATTGACTGCACTGGGATGCCGTGCTTCGCTACGCCGCTGCTGCGCCGGGGAGGGTCGGGGGGAAGTGTACAATCGAGGGAGTGAGGGAGGAGGTTGGGACTGGAGAACGGTTGGAGTGATAAGGCGACGGGTTGCAATTCGCCCGTACTGAGGAGGTTACACACATCGACGCGCGACACATTAGTCCGACGCGTCGTGAGGCGCACTGCATTAAGTGTGACTCTTGGGGATTTTTTTGGGAAGAAGGGAACTACCAGAAGGGGACAACGACGACGCGAATCGGCCAAGGTGGCCGGAAACAAACATATTGTAGCATTAGAACGCGTCTGATATTGATGACAGTCTTCTTAAATCCACTCGTGTCGGTTTCTTTAGCCTAAGGGTTTGATTACTTCGTCGGTTGCTATGCGCGCTGGCGTGATGAGCAGCGACTTCGGTGTTTTTCTCAGTTTCTGGTTTGCGCGGCGCTACACCTCGGTGACCTTCGCCTTAAGCATCGCGGTCACCTTGCCCTCGTTCGCCTTGCACTGCTCACGGATGGTCTTCACCTGTGACTCGGCATCCTGCGCCAGCTGCGCGCCGATCGCGCTCTTATCTCCGCTTTGCTGTGGGTTGGGGAAAGGCATCAGGGCGCGAAGGCGTCAGTTTCGGATTTCCAGTATTAGGGCACCCGAGAGATCTGGGCGGAAGACGGGAACCTCGCCGGGTCTGTGTTCACCTTCGAGAGTTTTTCCTGGTACACCGCCTCCCTCTGTGCCCTGTAGGCCCCGACTTCCGCGTCCGCCTCCTCCTTGGCCTGCCTCAGCCTCGCTGTCTTCTCTGTTGTGGACGAGGGGAGATGGAGGGAGGGGTCAGATTCAGTGCGCGGAGAGAGCGGGGTCGTCGCGGTGCGGATGCGGGCGTGGAGCGCGTGGGTTCGTACCCTGACGAGCGGCGTTCACGATTGCCTGTGCCTCCTGCTCGGCGGCGAGGAGCCTCTGGATTCCGTCCTGAGATTCCATGGCTGCGCGTGCGCCGGTGAGAAGTGTCGGTCTCCTCGAAGAAACTTCCCCTCGACGTCGAGGAAGACTCAACTGTCAAATTATGCCGAAGTTACGGACTGCATAACCGTTTGACGAGACTCAGAAAACGACGGTTCAGGCTCGCTGCAAATGACGATCTTTCCTTAATCTCAAAGGAACAATTTCCGTAAGACTATGAACTTCAGTCCGGCGCATAAAGCGAATAGGAAGGAACCTCGTAATTAAAAAAATTATGCGGAAGCGTGACTAATTTTACGTGGACGAACGGTGAAAGTTCCGAAATGGCCGAGGACAAAAAAAGAGCAGGCTGCAGAGAGCTTTCTCACCAGCTCATCTCGTCGACGTGTTCCCCGCGGTGGACCGGTCATTGCTTGTCGCATCAGTGTCGAAGCGTAGCAACCATGTCCGTTACCCTCAAGGCTCCCGTGAAGGTGGGAATCACGCCCGTGACGTTAGTCTTCCGAACGGGAGTTTCGGCGGTGCCGCGCGAGGTCGCTTCGCGCGTTCGCGCGCGCATCCCGGGGCACCCGCATCGCGCTAGGGTCCAATGCCGCACGATTTTCCGCGTGGTCGCTCACCTCCCGTGTCCCGTCCCTCCCCCTCGACTCAGGTGCTCTCCGGCTCCAAGAGCCACTTCGCCGCCGGCCAACTCACTTCTAAGTTCCAGAAGATGGCCGTCGCCGCGCCCGTGAAGGCCGCCAAGGTCAACACCACCGTCGAGAGTGAGTGCCACCTCCCAGTCTCCAGCGAGCGAGAAATCTTTTTATCCAGTGAGGGCGAGACAACCCTACGCCCTGAGCCGCGTCGGAACCCGCGGTCGATACTCGAACGCGAGCGCCGAGGGGCGACGCGACGCGACGTATGGATTTGGGAGACGCGCATCGGTGCGACATGCGTGTCTTTCGGGCGCTGAGGCTGCGCATTCGCCGCGTCGCGCGCCCCATGGCCCCCGTCCGCGGACTCGCCAAAGGGATAGGGTTCGGGTGCCGGCCACTGCCGCGCGTTGGAGTTTTCTGTTTGTGTCTGATGTCTGGAGCAATTCGCTGACCTCTCGCCCCCCCCTCGTCGAACCATCAGGCATCCAGGGCAAGTCCGGTCGCAAGTGCATGCTCACCGGCAAGAAGGCCAACAACGGCTGGACCGTGTCCTTCTCGCACATCCGCAACAAGAAGCTCCAGGGTGTCAACCTCCAGTACAAGCGCGTGTACTGGCCCGAGAAGCAGCGCTACGTCCGCCTGCGCATCTCGACTTCCGCGATGAAGTCCATCAACAAGATCGGTCTGGAGGCCATGGCCAAGCGCGCGGGCCTCGACCTGGAGTCTCTCGCCTACTCCGACGCCTCCGCGGAGCGCAGGGAGTGGCTCGTGGAGAACGGCGCCGAGCCTCAGCGGAAGAACAAGCGCGCGCCCAAGGGCCCCAAGCCGGTTTACATCCCCAAGTGGAAGGAAGCGCAGATGAAGAGGAAGGGCATGAACGTCGAGGCGGAGACCAAGAGGTTCGCCGAGCGCTGGGGCATGACCGTCGCGTAAGAATGGAGAGAAACACGTGAGATACGCGCGAGGTGTAGCTTTTAGGTGGGTGACGGCGAGGCGACAAGAGGAGGTCTCGAGAGGGAGGATTTTGATCAGCCCGTGGTGTTGATAAGCCAATTCTTTATAACAGCAGAGATTGCACGCAAACTCGAGGCGACGAGCTCGCACCCTCGCGCGCCCATCTCAGCCCATCATGCGAAGGCAAAAGTCCGCGCCGGACTCCGCGTCGAGCCCGAGGTCGTGCGGCCGCGCGCCCGCCGCCACAGCCGTCTCCGCCATGGTCCGAAACTCAACCGGGTTTTGCACCAGCGTCGGCGCCATCCGATGGTTCACCGCCTTGACGCGCTCGAACTGCACGCCCCACGACGGGTCGTACAGGGGAACCCCCGTGCGTCTCATCGCACGCCGCGGGAACCTCGCATCGTCCACGGCGAAGGTGATGGCGTAGGTGTCGTGACTGGCGACGAGCGGTAACACGTCGCCGACCCGCAGGGACATCTCCTCGACCCACTGCACCGCCTGCTGCCACGTCTGACCCTTCGTCCCGTCGTGCGGGCTGGTGCTCAGGACGTTGTTCTCGTCCAGCCGCAGCTCGAACCAGAACGCGATGGCGTTGAAGACGCCCGGGGCGGTCACGGCGACGTCCTTCGCGACGTGACCCGGCGTCAGCGTCTCGGGCCCGACTTGCGCAAAGTCAAAGTCGAAAACCCTGAAGGGCTCGCCGAGCGGCCGCCAGTCCCCCTTGCACCGCTCCAGGTTGTGACCCTCGTACGTGTCCCTCCACCGCCACCGGTTGCTCTGCTTCATCTCGAACGCCCCCAGGTCGCCGCACGTGACGGTCGATATCCTGTACTCGATGGGCTGCGCAAAGACGGTCGCCGAAGCCGGCACCAGCGTCGTGTCCGGCCTCAGCAGCCGGTACCGGGCGTTGGCGAGGATGTGCAGCGCGCCCTCGCCGATCAACCCGGAGTCGAACACCTCGTAAACCATCAGGTCGACCTTGCGATCCAGCTCCGGGACGGATCCGTCGGTCTTTATGAGGCCGCCGCCGCCCTCCGCGACCTCGCCCGGCACGGGCTGGAGCCCCCGCGACTCCTTGGTGAAGACCCGCCTGACGTCCCTGTTGAGGCACAGGACCTTGTGCGCCAGCCCGTTCATGCACACGTTCTCCTCCCCCGCGTCCACCATCGACGGCGTCTTCTCGACCGCGGCGACAAAGTCCGCGCCCGCCCGCGCGGCCATCATCGCGAGCAGACCGGAACCGCTCCCGGCGTCGAGCACGTCCACCTTAGCGCCGCCCTTCTTGCGCCGTTGCACGGCGGCGACGACGGCGGCTTCGTAAGCGTCGTTGCGGCCGACGTCGTTGAGCATGTCGTAGTGCCACTGGGGTATGTTACTGTGCCGCGGGCGGGTCGGGGGCGGGTCGGACGTGAACAAGATCTGGCCGGCGTCGCGGCGGACGCGAACGGTCACGGACGGGCCGTTTTTCCCGACGGGGAGCTCGTCCAGGTACTGCACAGCCACGCCCCACGACTGGGCGTCGGATACGAAACGGTCACCGGACTCGTCACCCGAACCGTCGCCACCCACCGGGGGCGTCGCCGACCGGAGCCAACGGCCGCCGCCCACGTCCAGCTCGAACCAAAACGCCACCGCGTTCCACACCCCGTCCGCGACGGGCTTCACCTCGATCCTCGCGTCCGACTCGAACGCGACGGCGCCGCCAAATTTCTCTCGTCCCGCGTCGTCGCCGTCGCCGTTCGTCGCCTTCGCGTCCTTCCCCTCCTTCGCGTCCCCTCGCCTCGCCGCCGCTCGCAACCGCGCGGTGAGGTCGATGTCGGCGACTTCGAAGTGGTCGGAGAGCACGTCGTGGGGCTCGTCCGCGAGGTTGAGGAACTTTGCCGCCTGCGGGTGCCACCGGTACTGGTTCAGGCTCCGGAGGTCGAAACTGCTCACCGTCTCGGTCCTGAGCGAGACGAGCGCCGCGCGAATCACCACGCGGCCCGGGACGCACACCGCGTCCGGTGCGGCGAGATGCGCGCCGACGTGGTCGATGGACGACAGGACGCCGAAGCCGAGGCACGAGTGGTCCATCAGATCGGTGATCACCACCTTGACGCGCTCGGTGACGTTCGCCTCCTTCGCCTTCTTCTTCGCCACGGACGCCGCCTCGTCATCCGCCTCGCCATCCGCCTCGCCTTCCGCGGCGGGAACCACCTTGCACATCTCCAGCTTCTGGTCGATCAGGGTGATGGAGCGTTGAACCCCGGGGTTCTCCTTGATGCACTGCTTGGCCATACGGTAGTGGAACCTGCTTCGATCGATCGCGAACACGCGGCCGAATCCCACGGCGGCGGTTGTCATCGCGAGCACCCCGCCGGCTCCGTTGGCCACCGCGAGCGCCGGTTCGTCTCCGACCGTTTCGAAGACACGAACCGCCGCTGCCGCGTACGCGTCCAGACGAGGCTGATCCCTCAGCGCCGGCAGCGTCTTCTTCGGCGCGTCGAGCTCCGCGGCGGCGGCGGCGAAGTTGAGAGCCATCGCCCTTCGCTCGTCCCTCATGAACCGCCTCTTATCCGCGACGCGAGCTCGCATCAGGGGCAGGTACGTCGGGCGCCACTCGTAGTCCTCCACGTCCCACTCGTATCCGCTGTTCTGCTGGCGCCACGTGCTCAGTATGTTCTCCCGCGCGTCCGCGAGTCTGGCGCAGCGCAGCCTCTGCGCGAGATCCCGCCGTTGTGACTCGACCTGCGCCACCACCCTCGAGGTTTCTTCCGCGGCGAGCTCCGTCGCGGCGGCGAGCCGTTCGGCGATGTCTTTGCTCCCCGGCGCGAGCGCGTCCGCGCGCTGGAACGACCTCGCCGCGGCGATCCACTCGCCGAAGCACGCGAGAGCGCATCCGAGCCGGTAGTGGCCCTTGGCCCATTCGGGGTCCAGCTCGACGCATCGCGTGGCGTCGAGTAACGCGCCGTCGTGTTCTCCGAGCGCGAGCTTCGCGGCGCTGCGGTTGCCGTGCAGGGCGGCGTCGCCCGGCGCCCCCGCGATGGCCTGGGTGTACATTCGCACGGCGTCTCGCATGCGTCCGGCTTTGAACGCGTCGTTGCCGCTCTTCTTGGCGCGGTCCACGGCGAACTGGACGAGCTCGGGGTTCGCCTTGAGATCGTCGATCGTCATTTTGGACGACGCCTCGATGGACGCGATCACCTCGGGCGGGACGTCGTGCCCGATCTGGATCGACTCGTCGCGCCGGGGCATGTCGATTGCGTGGTTTGGCGTGATGGAACGAGGCGATGGTGCGCGGTGGGTAGTGGGTGGGGCGCGAGAGACGGGGGCGCCGAACCCGGCGAGGCGACGGCAACGCGCGGGAGGCGAGCGGGCGGGCGTTACGATCTGGCTCTTCTGGTATCGGCCAAGCAGTCAAACATTTCAAAATGTTGCGGGCCCCCACGCTCTCGCCACTGCCCCGAGCGCCGCGGACGCAGACAAGGGAGTCGAATATGGACGATCCCGAGCTCAAGGCAAAGGCACGCGATGTGTTCACCGCCCTGACCGCCAACGGCGCCAGCTTCACCGAGTTCCTCGACGCGGACTTCAGCGCGTGGCGCGTCTTTTTCCGCGGACTGAAGGAGCTGAGCAACGACCAGACCAGCGCGCTGGGCGAGCTCGCCGCGGGCGGCTTCCTCGGCAGGAACGACATCACGATGAGCAATTGGGGCAAGAGCGTGAAGGAGCGGTCGGAGCTGTTCAAGGAGGAGTTCGATCGCTTCATCGGCCTGGCGGAGGTTCGCGGCGCTCTGGCGAAGGACCTCGGGATGGCGTCGCAGGCGCCGCCCGCGTCGCCCCTCGCGGCGATGCGCGCGGCGGCGTCGCGCGAGGCGTCCCCCGCCAAGGAGAACGCAGGGGACACCGCGAATGACGCGGCGCGAGGAACCGAGCACTCGCCCGCCCGTGCGATCGACGGCGGCGACGAGGGAGCGTCGGGGTCCCGTCATCCCAAACCGCCTTCGCCGCCGCGAGCCACCCCGACGACGATGCCCCCGGCGATGATGGCCAAGACCCCGCTCCGCCCCGACGCCGCCGTGGAGGTGGTCACCAACCCGTCCGCCGCGGCCGTCGTCGTGGACATCAGCGCCACGCACGTGCCCGTCGAGCACCACCGCGAGAGGATCATGGCGTACCTCTCCGGCTTTGAGAATCTGCTCGCGTCGCTGCGGGCAAAGACGGATGCGCTGGCGAGCGCGCCGCTGGTGGACGCGCCCGCGGCGGTGGAGGAGCTCCGGGGGCGGCTGGACGTGGCGCTCGAGCGAGTGTCGGGGATGATCGCGGAGGAGTCGGGGGCGTGAGGAGGGGTCCGCGGAGCACCTTTCCGGACCGACGGGCGAGTCGCTCGGAAAAGCAAAAAGTGTAAGTATTCGCCCCGCGTAAGACAACTCATCGTCAATCTAACGCCCGTCACGACTATCGTTCGCTCGCGTCGTCGTCGGGTACCGGGTCGTCTATGCCCGGGTAGTCGTCCCACGACCCGGCGTTGAACGCCACGGGCGGCCATCGCGGCGGGTCGTACCCTTTCCCTCCAAACGGCGTGCACCGAGCCAGTCGCCACGCGGTGAGCACCGCGCCTTTGCCGGCGCCGAACGTCCTGAACGCGTCCATGGCGTACTGGCTGCACGTGGGCACGAACCTGCACGCGGGTGGGGTGAGCGGGGAGATCTGCGTTCGGTAGAACCTGATCAACGCGAGCGCCAGCGCCACCACCGGGCCGTCCGCCCGATCCTCCCCATCCCCATCCCCAACTTCAACATCAACCCCGTCCGCCCCGTCCCGCGGTGTCCTCGCGACATCGTCCCCGTCCGGCTCGCCCCCGTCGTTCGCGTCCCCGTCCGTCGCCCTCGGGGATACGTGGATGACGTCATCGCGTCGTCGCCCCGGCGCGAAGCGTGGTTTCCGCCCCCGCGCGTCGCGAACGACGCATCGAAGGCACGCGGTTGTCGTCGGCGGCCCTGAGCGACGGTGCCGTCCTCTTCCCCCCCCATCGGATCCGCGCGACGTCGCGGACCCGAGGGCGCGACCGCCGGACGTCGTCGCGCCGTCGATCCGACGGGCGAGTCGCGGCGCGACCGCGAGGCTCGGGACCGACGCCATCGCCGTCGTATCTTCCAGGTTCCGCGGACCTCGTGCTCGCGGAAGTGAAGAAACTTCACGAGCGCCGCCCGTGTGGTTCGCAGTTTGCAGATGAAGGAGCCTCGCCTGACTGCGTGCCGTTGGGTAATCAGTACCGCAAGCGCGTCGCGCGGTGGGGGGGGGATGAGTCCACTGGGAATGGGCCCGCCGGCCATCATAAGCAGCCCGGCGCTCGTCTCCGCGCTTCTGGCGTTCACGGTGGCGCAGGTGGCCAAGGTGTTCACGCACTGGTGCGCGGCCCGTCCAGTCATCCAACCCCCGACCGCGCCACCAATTACCCCCAAGATCCCCCCCGCCTTCCTTGCCAAACGCGCTGACATCCAACGCCGCCTCCCACCGACGATCGACCGCGCAGGCAAACGACGGGTAAGCTGGATTACAGCCGGCTGGTGGGTAGCGGCGGGATGCCCTCGTCTCACACCGCACTCGTCGTCGGCCTGACCACCAGCGTCGGGCTGAAGGAGAGCCTCGACTCGTCCATCTTCGCGATGTGCCTGGTGTTTTCGCTCGTGGTGATGTACGACGCTACGGGGGTGCGGCTGCACGCGGGGCGGCAGGCGGAGGTGCTGAACCAGATGATCATGGAGCTACCGGCGACGCATCCGGCGAGCGAGTCCCGCCCTTTGCGGAACTCGCTGGGGCACACGCCGCCGGAGGTTGGCGTCGGGGCGATTCTCGGCCTGGTGGTTGGGTACCTCCACTACTCCATCTGGATCACGCAGTGGGGACCGTGAACGCGGCGGCGGTCGCGCGCTCGATGCGGCTCGACGCGCGCCGAGCGGTGACACGTCGTTCGCCATCGTATTATTTCATTAGCCTTTTCATCCGCACGCAGCACACTAGCGCGAGCGAAACGCTCGACCCGCCGCGGGCGTCGAAAGCCAAAATTTATTTGGTCGCCGTCTGGTTGCCAAACGATCGGTGGTTGCCAAACGATCAGCTGGACTTATTCCCGCGCGGCGCCGCCCTCTTATCGCGTCGCCCGCGTCGCCCTCCGTCCGCCACCATGACCGCCCCGGCGACGATGGCGAACCCGCCAGCCCAACCCATCGGCGCCATCCTCTCGCCCATCATCGCATACGCCCACGCAGCGCCCCACAGCGCCTGGGAGCTGATCAACACCTGCGCCTCCGCCGCCGCCACCTTGGCCTGCGCGATCGTCTGCAGCCAACTGCACGCGAAGCCCGGTCCGACGGCCAGGAACACGACGCGTCCCCACGTCGTCGAGTTATCTCGCCACGGAAACGCCTCTCGAGCGATTGGCACGTTCCCGCGGCCGCGCGAGAACCGCCCTCGGCTGAATCCCATGTGCTCGGACCCACCGCGAAAGAACCGCTCGTCGAACGCCCACCAACATGCGTAGCACAGGAATATCAACACGTTCCGCCATATCACCAAAGGCACCACCGGGAGCGTCCGCGCGTGCTTCGACATCCGGAGCAAAAACGTGGCCCAGACGGCGGCGCCGGCGAGGATCAAACCGTCGCCCAGCGTCGTGTCCGCCGCGGCGTCCTCGTCAAAGGCGGCGGAGTAGTCGGACGACGAGGGTGTCCTGGAGGAAACGATGAGCACGGTGCCCAGCACGCACGCGGCGGCCGACGCCCACGTCCGTTTGGCCACCGGCGTGCCAGTCGCCGTGGCCAACAGCGGGACGACCACCGTAGACGTGGTCGCCAGGAAACTGGCGCGCGTGGCGCTGCTGTGGTCCACTCCGCACGACTGTAACCCGACGGTGAGCGCGTGCAGCGCCGCGAGCTCGGCGCACGCGGCGAAGAGCCTCCTCTTCGTCGATCGTTCGCGGGAGCGCGCGGCGGCGGCGGGCACCTTCGAGCTCGTCGTCGTCGTCGTCGTCGTCCGCACGCCCTCCGAGTCGCTGCCTCGTCCCTCGGCGTCCCCGCCGCCGTTCGTCGCGATCAAGCGTCGGCCGCGTCTGCCCTCGCCCCGGAGCGGCGTGCGCGCGTTCGGGTATCGATCCCTCTCCCGGTCCTCGTCCTCGTCCTCGTCTGGCCAGCCGTCGCGCGCACGGTGAGTGTTTTTCCCTCGCGATAGCCGTCGCGTGACGAAGTGCTGCGCGACGCACATGGCGGCCGTGATGGCGCTCCGGCTCACGTTGAGCTCTGCAGGCGTGGGTGTCTCCCAACCGTCTTCGCTCGTCAGCATCAGCCGCATCGTGGGGTGATACGAGCCCCAGATGGCGGCCGTGGCCATTAACATTGATTCGGGCGAAACGTTCGCATCCCCGAAGGTCCACCGCGCGTGGCGCGCGCGTGTCGGTTTGCCGAGGTCGAGGCGCCTCGCGACCGACGTCCCGATCGACGCCGGTCCTGGGCCCGCGCCGACGTGGGTGCGCCCAACCTCCACGTCCTCTTCCGTCCGCATGGTGG
>MDTE01098499.1_pt1 | contig 12866 bp, 6 predicted proteins | sample 811231 | NCBI WGS metagenome assembly MDTE01 (sample SAMN05326651, study PRJNA326480) | marine metagenome | isolation source: seawater | place: Indian Ocean: Red Sea | collected 2010
CGCCGCTGCCGCTCGAGCTCCACCCTCTGGCGCTCCCTCGTTCTCGCCGCCTGCTCCGTCGCCACGCGCCTGGCCCTGGCGCGAACCACATCCTCGTACGAGTTTGGCTTACCGGGTTGATACTCGTCGGCCACCTCGGCGCTGAGGGTGCCGTAGGTCGCCGCCGACGGCTCGGGGACGGCGCCACCTCCTATGCCCGTCTTGGTCACCACCACGCGCGTCGCCGTCGCCGACGGTCGGGCACCCGGGGTCCTGACCGCGGACGACCCGCCCGGAGCATCGGACGAGGTCGCCTCCTTCTGGCGCGCGAGCTTGGCCTGCTGCGCGCGCAATGCGGCAGCCTGCGCCTTTAACATCTGGGGATTCAGCAGCGCGGGCGACTTTCGAGGCGGAGCCCTGAGCGCGCTGCCGGCTCCGGACCATCCTCCGGTCTTTCCCGCGGTGGATCCGGGCGTCGTCGCGGCGCCATCGGATCGCTTCGCGGGAGTCTCGGACGATCCGCCCCCGTCGCCCCTCGACGACCCGTCCTTCGCCGAGGGCAGATCGCCGAACAGACCCATGGCTATCCACCAACCCGGAAGGAGATCCGCCTTGCACCTCGCGTCGGCCACGGCCCCTCCCCGGCGCGGGTACGCGGTGTGATGGCTGGAGCCAAAAAGCTCGCTTCAGCGTGAAAGCGTGACTCTGCAACCGCCGAAATATTTCAAAAAGCCCGCAGCCGAGGCTCAAAGCCAGAGCCCTCCGGCGTATCGCGTGGCGACACATCGAACCGAAGGCTCGCGCGCACTCGGGCAAGATGTGGCGCGTGCAGTGCAAGCTTCCGAGCCGCGTGTCGGACGTGCTTCAGACAGGTAAGGCCCCGCCCCAGCCGATCCCTGGTGGAAACAAAATCAAACCCTCGCCAACCGCGTCGCGCGCCTGGATCTCGCGCGCGCGACCGTCGACGACCCGATCCTCACCTCTTTTTCGCACCGCATCATCTCGCAGGTAATGCGGGCAGCGCGCGCGGCGGTCTGGACGCCGAATGCGGCACCGCGTGGGTGACGCACGAGGGCAGAGTGCACGCGTGGGCGCTCCCATCGCGCGCCGGCGATCGTTCCACCGAGGGCGGCGCCGTGCCCGACACGTACGCCGAGTACGACGTCGCTCCCCGAGTGGCCGGGGACACGTCGCCCCCCCTCGTGCACGTGGCCTCCGCGGACGGGGGCGCCACGCTCTGGATAGTGGCGGCGGGAGCGGCTTCGGGCAAGGTTGCCGTGGCTCGGTGCGACGGCGTCGCCGGGTCGAGGGAGGAGATGGGAGAGGCGAGGCTGCCGCGGCGGGAGAACACGGGCGTCGCACCTCGCGTCACCGCGCTCGCGGCGATGCCGTCGGCGAGGGGCGGGTCGATCGCCGTCGTCGGGTGCGACCGCGGCGAGCTCTTCCTGGTCGAGTGCGTCGCGCGGGGAACGGTCACGGTGACGGCTATGCGCAGGGACGGCGCGAGCGGCGGCGGCACGCCCGGCGGAGCGTCGACGCCCGGCGGAGGCTCCTCCAACGCCGCGTCCACCCCGTCCAAGTGGGGCGCGGCGGCGATGTCGTCGGCGAAGGCTGCGCTGCGCTTCCTCACCGATCCCCTCGCGGTGGACGCGACGGATACCGACGAGGATGCCGTCAGGTCGCTCGCGTGGGCGGGACCCGCGCCGGGCCGGGGCGACGCGACGAGGCTCATCGCGCTGACCGGTCGACGCCTGGAGGAGTGGGAGGTGGAACGCGACGGGGGCGGAGGTCACGCGCTGGTCGTCTCCAACCGCGCGCTGGGTGCCGTGACGAGGGCGCTGAGAACGGAGGGGGACGTCGAGCTCATCTCCGCCGCCCCCGCGCCGGGAGCCGGGGTCGGCGCCGTCGTCGTGCTCGCGGCGGAGGGTCGGCGTTGGTCGCTCCACCGCGCCGAGTTGCGCGCGGGAGGTGGCTCGCTCGCCGTCCTGGCATCCGCGGTGCCCGCCGCGGGAGCCGTCCCGAGCGGCGGGGGTGCGCGAGGCGGGGCTACCGTTCTCGCGGGTGGCGCGCCGACGGATGCCGCGCTCGTCGTCACCCCCGGCGGCGGCGCGGCGCTCTTCGCGCACGAGACTCTCAGCGAACAGATGCTCATGCACGACCCGGCGGCGGGAGGTGGACGCGTCATGTCGGCCGCGGCAGCACCCTCGGTCGGGGGCTGGCTCATGTTGACGGAGCTCATGGGGGTGGTCGCCTACTCCCCGGCGACGGCGGATGCCGCGGCGACGCCGACTGAGGTTGAGCGGGAGATGGAGACGGAGGCGCCGCCGCCCTTGGCCGCCGTGGACGTACCCATCCCTCCAATCGACGTCGATCCCGCCGAGGCGGAGGCTGCGGTACGCGCCGAGTTTGCCGCGTACGCGAGTGGCGGCGGCGGGGTTCCCTCCGAGGCTGGGTTCAGGCTTCGCGCGGCGGGTGCGCTCACCAGCTCCCTCGACGCCGCCGCTTCGCCGGAGGTTGTATCCGCCGCCCCCTTCGCGTCCAACAGCAGGGCCATCGTCGACGCGCTTCCCAAGCACTGGCCCGGTCCGTCCGGCCCGGGACCCGCGGTGGAGATGCACCTGGACGAGAAGGCCAGGCGTCACGACATGTTCCTGCAGTGGCTCGTCGAGGCTGCTGGGGTGTACAACCTCCTCTCCGCGGCGGAGCGAGAACGAATTTTGGAGCACGGCGAGATGGTCGCGGCGCTCCTCTGCGTGAGACAGATCCATAACGAGGCCGCCGAGGCTGACGACTTGGAAGGTGGCGGCGGAGAGGAAGTCGGAAAACCGCTCGAGCTGCTTCGCGAGGCCGCGGTGGCTGCGGGCGAGGCGCTGCAGTCGTCGGACGCCGCCTTGAAGGGACGACCGGCCGCAGAGGTGTGCTACAGTCGGGCCACGGGATGTGCCACGGCGCTTCTCCCGGCGCTCGCGGATGGTATCGACGCGCACGGCGGCGCCGACTCGCGGGGGTCGCTGCACGAGCGCGCGACAGCGCTGGACACGCTCTCCCGCGCTCTGCTCGGAGCTCTCAACGCCGCGGCCGACTACAGGCGCTCCCACGCGCCGCTGTATCCGCCGTCCGTCTCTTCGGGTTCGACCGCGCCGCCGCCGAGGTGGAACGCGGGCGAGGGCGCGAGACGGGCCCTGCGCGCGGCAGCGGTTGCCACCGTGCTTCTCAGGGATGAGGCTGCCCGCGGAGGTGCTCCGGATCTCGCCGCGCTGCTCGGATCCAGGCTGCTCGCGGTTGCGACGCCACTGCTGGACGCGTGCGCAGCTGACGTAGCCGCCGCGGAGCCGGGGTCGGATGCACGCGCCGCTGCACGCGCCGAGTACATATCCGCGCGTAACACGGTTCTGCCTGCTCTCATGGACGCCGCGCGAGAGGGCGGCGGGGGATCGGGCGGGTTCCACGGCGCTGTCCGTCCCGGCTTTGGGGTCACGATGGACGCCGTCGCCGCGGTGGCCGAGGCACACTTTGGATACGAGCAACTCGCGGAGGTGTGCGAGGCGGCGTTGGCGGAAGCCGCCGACGCCACCGCCGTGGCTTCCGCCACGGCTCGTCTGCATCACCACATGCGCACCTTGCGAGGCGCACCCGTGGACGGGGAAGGGACTTTCGCCACTTTTATGTTTGAGCGTTCGATGTCTCACCCCGGGTGCAGCGGCAGCGTCGGAAGGAGGATTGCTGAGACGCTCCAGAACACTCCAGATGAGTTCTACGATGAGCTCACGGACTGTTTGCGACCCCGGCCGCCGCTCCTGTGGCTGCATCAGCTGCGTGCCGACGACTACGTCGGGGCGGCATCCACACTGCGCGGGCTGAGCGGCACCGGAGCCAAGGGAATTTCCGGCAAGGGAGCGACGCTCGCCGAACGGCGACAGTTCCTCTCGCTCGCGAAGCTCTCGCTCCTTGCCTCTGGTGCGTCGAGCGAGGCTGATGAGATTGTGTCGATTGACGCCGCGCTCAACCTTACCGAGATCCAATCCGGGCTCCTGGCGCGGAGGTCCGGCGGCAAGGGGGACGACTCCGCGACACCCTTACCTCCGCTGCGACTGGTGGAGTCGTGCCTCGGCGAGGGCAACGGCGGCGCCGCTGGAAGTGAACCCGAGGACGTGCTCGACGCGTTTTCAGTGTTTGCTTCCGCGGGAGGAGCGTTCAGGGAGGCGAATAAAACCCTTTTGGAAGCGTGCTGGCGCAGGGCGGCTGCTGAGACGGATTGGGAGCAGCTCTCGGAGCTTCGCGCCTCCGCGGGTGACGTCAAGTACGTCCGGTCACTCGTGAACACGCCGGTGGCGAGGGCCGCGCGCCGATGCTACCAGAAGTCCTTCGCGGTTCGCCTCGGACCGCCGTTTGATGAGGTTCTCACACCGCGAGACGTGCTGAACCTGCTCGAGGGTGCCGTCGGGGGAGGGGACAGGAGCGACGCGGCGCTGGATCCCATCAGGGAGGCAATTGGACTCTATGCCTTGGTCGAAGGCGACGACGAGGACGTTGTCCCGCGGGACTCGTACGACATGGACGTTTGAATTTGAGTGCGTATTAAACAAACTATGTGCTGAAGCGTCGGTTCTTGGCGTTCTTTTGCTCCTCCCCCCAGCCCCTTCCTTCTTCTTCGCTTAGTTTGCCTGCTCAAGTGCTTGATCAATGTCCGCAATGATGTCTTCGGCCGTCTCCAAACCGATGGAGAGGCGGACCATGTCGGGAGGAGCGCCAGCCGCTGCCTGCTGTTCTGGGTTCATCTGCGAGTGGGTCGTGGTCGCGGGGTGAATCGCGAGCGTGCGAGCATCGCCGACGTTGGCCACGTGGCTGATGAGCTTGAGGGAGTCGATGAAGGTGGAACCAGCCTTGCGCGCGTCGGCGGACTTGATGCCGAAGATGACCATACCGCCACCCTTGCCCTTGATGTACTTGACGTTCTTGGCGTACTCAGGATCGTCCTTGAGGCCGGGAAACCTGACCCAGGCGACCTTGGGGTGTGCCTTGAGGTGCTCAGCAACCTTGAGGGAGTTCTCGCAGTGGCGATCCATGCGAAGAGACAGGGTCTCGATGCCCTGGAGGAACATCCACGCGTTATCGGGGGACTGGGCGGCTCCGATGTTGCGAAGCGCGACGGTGAGCATGCGGAGCTTGTACGCGAGGGGCGCGAGCGCCTCGGGGAGGTCGTGGCCCCATCGGAGACCGCCGTAGGAGGTGTCCGGAGTGTCGAAGAGCGGGTGCCTGCCAGTGGCCCAGTTGAAACCACCTTCAAGTGCGGAAATGGATTGTCAGAAGGTCAGCAAGAATCAGTACAGGTATTGGAGACAAAAGGGAAGGAGATAACCGAGCCGAAAAGATGATGGGGGGTTGCCCTGAGATGTACCTTTCTCGATGCACATGCCGCCGACGCCGGTGCCGTGGCCGCCGAGCCATTTGGTGAGGGAGGTGACGATGATATCCGCGCCGAAGTCAAAGCACTTGGTCAGGTACGGGGTAGAGAAGGTGCTGTCTACGATGAGGGGCATGTTGTAGTCGTGGGCAACCTTGGAGATGGCTTCCAAGTCGCAGATCTCGAGAGCAGGGTTGGACACAGACTCGCAGAAGACAGCGCGGGTCTTGTCATCAACGGCGGCCCTGATGTTCTCGGGATCGTTCATGTCGACGAACCTGACTGTGATGCCTAGGGTGGGGAGGATGTCGTTGAACTGCGTGTAGGTGCCACCGTAAAGCTTGTTGCTGGACACGATGTTGTCGCCAGCTTGGGCGAGGTTGATGATGGAGTAGAAAATGGCGGATGTTCCGGAGGCGGTGGCGACAGCGGCGAGGGGATGGCCACCCTCGAGGAGGGACACGCGCGACTCGAGGACGTGGGTGGTGGGGTTGCCGATACGTGTATAGATATTGCCGAGCTCCTTCAGAGCGAACAGGTTGGCAGCGTGCTCGGTGTTCTTGAACTGTTGACGGAACATGGGGGGCATGGGGAGGGCGGGTCACGATCGCGCGGAACAGCGGGGGGTATGAAAAAGCGATTATCACGTGAGGAAAGATTGCGGCGGCTGACTGACCTGGTAAGGGGCGGTGCGGTAGAGGGGAACGCCGCGGGGGGCACCCTGACCGAGACCATATACCGCTTCATCACCGTGGGGGTCGTAGCCACCGTGAAGGGCGATCGTATCAAATCCTGCGTTCACGTCGAGAGGACATCAAGTTGAGAAATGTACGGCGATCGGGAAGATTAATTGTTAACTCGAGCGCGGGAAGATGAGAGCGGGGAAAAGGCGCGCAGTTAGGCCACGAGAACCCACCTTGAGGCATCTTTTGGTTTCGACTTGAGAGGTGAGCGTGTGTTTTACGTGCGTCGGTCGAGGCGCGCGGGCAGAAGTGGGCCGAGGTCGATCGCGGCGGTAGTTGCTTTTTCTTCGGAAAAATATCTTTTTGGATCGGCGCCCAGCCGCCCGACGTCTCCGTCCAGTCTTTTGAGTTTCGCTCGGTTCTCAACTTTTTTCGCGTCCGGTGCCGACGGAGTCCCGCCACAACGCGGACACGGTATTTCCGGTGCGCCACGCGCTCCGAGCGGCGATCGCGGGATCTTGAGGATACCATGACCGTCGCTTCCGACTGAGATGAGCGAGCCATTCGAAGTCGCGGAGCTGCTACAGGCGGAATGGCCCGTGCACGGCCTGGGGCAGATCCTCGGCGCGCTGCTCGAGGCGGACATGACCGTCGCCGAGGAGCAACTGACACAACGTCGGCTCGTAAAGGGATCGATGGTGATCGAGGGCGAGGGTGGGATACCAGGGGGTGAGAGACTGCTCACGACCGTGCTCAGGGCGTGCCTGTCGTTCGCGGGGAGGAAGCTCGCGGGTGCGCGCGCGGGGGACGACGATGCCAAGGCAACCTCCAGCAGGGCTGCGGCATGGTGCACGTGCGCGGTGAACGTCCTGCTGAACGCGCCGGAGGAGGCGGCGATATCCTGCGAGACCTATGAGGTCTTCAGGACGCACTTCGCTCGCTTTCCCGACCTGGGATCGGCGACGCTCGCGACGGTAGAGCGCGCGATCGAGAAGAACGATCTCGGCGGGAATCCTGCTCGGCTGCTCGTTGCGCTCGCCGTTGCCGCCGCGGGAAGCCGCGACGGGGACGTGAAGAGACGGGCGATCGGTAGGCTATCCGCGTTCATTGGAAATATGTCGCCTGATGATATCACGGCGTGGGTGGATCACCTTGACGGCCAATCGATTGATGATCTTGCCGAGGTTTGCCTGGCGCAGCCGAGCGAGTTGACTACAAGAGCAATGCCCGCCATTGCGCAGCGGTGGCCCGTAATCCGAGGAGACGCGCTCGTCCTCGCGGCACACGGGGTCGTCGGAGGATGCCTTCCGGCATGGATCGATATCTTTGAGGTTGTCGCTCGGTGCTGGCCTTCGAAAGATGGCGCGCTGCGCGCGGAAGAGGAGTCGGCGGTGGTGTTGGTTCTCGAGAGCGTGGGTGATTTGGCTTCGTCGCAGTCAGAGATAACAGCTGTTCGCATTGCGAGGGCTGCGACGCGCATCGGCACCGTGTCGTGCTCATTGGCGTGCGAGGCTGCGGTAGTAAATATGTGCACGGGGTTGCTGAAGCGCGGCGTCGTTGAGGCTGGGTGTGCGTTACATGCAGCAGCTGAAATAGCGTGCGGTGATGCGAGCGAGGCACTGGCAAGGTGCTCGATTGATTTTTTTGATATCGGCTCCTCTCACCAGGACGATATCGTAAGATGCCTGGCTTTCGAGCTGGCGGGAGAGGTCATAGATTCATCCAACGCCGGGCTGAAGGAGACGCTCTTGAGGGTATCGTCCAACGCAGCTTCAGCGGCGTCGCATGTCGCAGGAGAAATGTTGCGTCTTGTCAGTGCAAACACGGAAGCCGGGGGACCAATCGCGGTGTTGGGTACTGCACCGGGTGCACTGCGCCTCCTGCTCGTGGACGCGAGGGGAAATCCCGAAATTGGGGCGGATACTTTTGCAACGATGCTAGATGTCGTGCATGGTGTTCAAAATCTCACGCGCGCAGGGGTCGAGGGCAAGGAAGAGCAGTTTTGCACTCTCAGGTTGTCGCTGGAGGTCATGATCGATGAGGCTGCGAGGTTCTCTGCGTCGTCGCTGAGCTTGCTGAGACACATCAACTCAAAGCGGTCAACCAGTACGGAACTGACCGACACGACCGCGTATCTTACCCACCTCCTGGATGCGCATCGCACCTTAATTGCGGCATCGAGGAGCCAGATTGGCAACAGGTGCAGGTTGTCCCTTGAGGGATGTGTGAAGCTCTTGGATCTCGGCATTGGACCAGCACACATCATGCATATGTCAGCTCGCTGCTTACTGGACCTTTCCATCGAGTCTAGGTACCCGCTGAGTAAACAGAAGCACGATTCCGTGTTGGCGTGCGCTGAACACGCGGCTGCAGCCTGGCTATCGCGCGCTCCACATGAAGCAGCAGCTGCTTTGAAGCTGCTGCGGGGTTGCATCATGGTCGCATCTGCTCGGGGGGGCATGAACTTCGTCCGCAGCCTGCTTCTCAAGGTCACGGACAGCTCGCAGCGTATACATGCATCTCAGACGGTGGTTAAACGCGTACATCCAGCAATGGCGTCCAACTCGTTCGTCGCTGCAGGTCGCGCCGGCAAGCACTCTCCGATGTGCAGTGTGGCTGCTATGGTATGCAACGCTTTCGACGAGCTCCTATGTCGCACCTCATTCGATGATGAAGCTGCGCATGAGTCGGCCGCAGCCATGCTCGACGTAATCCACGTGCTGGCGATCTCAAGCGGTGCGGAAGCCTCGGCTGATGCTGAATTTGTCTTGGATGCGTGCGTGATTGTTGTTCGCGATGCCATCTTTCATGAGCGCATGAAGCCGGAACTTGCAAAGAAGGCGTTGGAGGTGGTGATTGATCATTACAAGCGCGTGGATTCCCTCCCGGTGCGCGTGGTCAGCTTCTCCGACGTTCTCGTCGATGCATCTAGACACGTGACTAAAGGCCGTCTCTTACTCGCCCCTCTGTGTCTATTGGAGACATTGGAGGCTGACCTTGCGGAGCTGGCTAGTGTTGATTACGCGCCTGACACGGGCGAAGCGATGTCAGACGCTGCGACTGCGCTGCACAAAATTTTGACTGCCGTGCAGGTGTATTTCGACACCTCGGGGAAGGCGACGGTATCAGCGACTCCGGAGCTGCCATCGTTGGCGTTGCTAGCACTGCAGGCGGCAAGGATATGCCTCGAATGGATATGTAAGGCTACTCCCGGCTCGAAGGAGGAGGCTGCTGTTATCTCCTCTGGTGCTTACCTGCTGCGCTCTGTCGAGGTTCTCATGCGTTGCCCTATCATCCCCGAGCCAGAATCCGATACGTTGCAGAGATGGCATTGGGATCTCTTCTTCAGGAGCGCTCACATGGCTGCGAGGCTCTCGTTGGATGCCGACGGACATCCCAGGGCGCCGGTCAGGGGTCTGGAGACTTTCGTTGAGAAGGGGAAAGGGGGCGAGTACCTCGAGGAGGTGCTGCGTACGCGGACCGCCCTTGCGAACAAGATGAGCTGGGCGGATGATTGGACGGATGCGCCGCTAAGCCCGGGACGGAGGCTCAAACCGAAGGAGGATTTAGGGATCGTGTCGGATGCGAAGCCATTGCTGAACGGGGACACCCCGAGGAAGGCTCAGAAGCTTGCAGCGACTGAGGCGAGGCGTCGGAAAAAGAAGCGTCGGAAGCGGGACAAGAATCCGTTCGTGGAGGCGCTGAAGGAGTCGGAAGGGGGGAAAGGTGGATCCGCCAAAGAATACGAGGATCTGGAGGATTTCATCGTGTGCAAGCCCGGCAGGGATTACCGACGCCTCCTTGGACTCTGAGGTGTACGAGAAGCAAAAATCTAGCATAGAGTAGCTCAACACTGCTGTCATCACTCCAATAAAACAACGTCGACGTCGTCGTGAACTCCCTGAAGTAGCATCTCTCCCTCAAAGTGGATTACTTTTCGCTTCTTCGCCGCACGAAGAGTACCCACCAGCGCCTCGAATATGTTTGCGCAGCGATCGTCTGCGAATAAGACTCCGAACTTCACCTGCAAAACGTGACGTTAGACTTTGGGGGGGACGACGAGGTTTATGGCGCACCGCGATCTTCCCGTCAGGTCCCTCGCTCCCAAGTCGCCTGATTTCCTCCCGAAGCTGCGCGACCTCTTCTTCCACGTTCAGCCCCATCCCGATGTGCGTCGCGGAAAAAGTGACTCACGCGCGCGTTTCGTCGCAAACCGGTCGACTACACGGTACGGTGCCGCAAATATTGTGGACCGGGTTCGGGCGCACTCTTCACCTGCTGATGTTTTTCAGATGTTTCGTATTACACTGCTCAAACCTCCTGATTCTTGGTATCCTCCTGTATGGCGTCGAGCGCCTTCCGTGTGGCGCTCATGAACGCGTCCACTTGCTGAACGACGTTGGTCGCGCTCACCCGCATCTTGAGGGCGAAGGTGGACACCTTCGCGTCCGAGCCGGACACCGCGTTTTTGCACGGGAAGCTCACCCCTTTCCCTCCCTCCATCTTGGAGAACTTCATGTCCTTCCACATCGCCGCGTTTAGGATGAGCCGAAAGTTACCCTTGGCGCGCATGACCATACGAGCACCACCGTTCTTGCCGAGGTTGATGCGCATCTCCCCCCGGCCCCTCTCCTTCCACGTGGACCCCTTGCCCTCCTCGGCGACAAACTCGTACAGTGCACCCTCCGAGGCGAAGATGCACTCCTCCTCCTCCTCGCCCGTCTTGACGTCTTCTTCTTGGAGTTTGACCACGGGCTTGTAATATTTGTCGGTCACTCCCTCCGCATCCTCGTCGCCCTCGTCGCCGTCATCGTCCTCCGCGTCGGCGGCGGGCTTTCCGAAGAGCTGAACGGGCTTGTTTGCGTCGCCGAACACCGAGGAGAGAGAAGGGAACCCACCATCGGTGGACGCGGACTTGGCGAAGCCACCGAAACCGCCTCCTGCGCCGGCGCTGAAACCGCCAAAACCACCGCCGGTGCTAGAAGATCCGAAGCCCCCGAAGCCCCCGAAGCCACCTCCGGCGCTTGCGGAGCCGAACAGCGAGGTTGAGGGCTTATCAACCTTCGCGGGCTCTGCTTCATCGGACTTTTTGTCCGAACCCTCGTCGACTTTGCCAAGCTCATCCTCCGTCTTCTCCTTGCCAGCCGCATCTTCGGTAACTTTGGTCTCCTCCTCTTTGGCGACCTTCTTTTCCGCGTCGTCATCGCCGGGTTCTTCTCGACTCCTTTTGGAGCCGACCTTCGGCTCTTCCTCCGCGGCCATCTTACTGTTTGAAATCGATAGGGCGATGCAAAGTCTGAAATCTTAAAAAAAGAAAGTCCATGACTGAGTGTAACTGCCGGAGAAGAAATTGCGCAAAATCAAAAATCACCAACGAAAATTATCGATAATTTACCACAAGTGTAGTGATGAATCAGTCAGGCCACAATTAATTAATTTAGGTTAAGCCGGAAAAAATACGAAAGGACATCACGAAGACAGCCCCTTGGAGAGAGTGGGTTCGCGATTTTTCTCTAACCCTTTGGAAATGAATCCACGTCCAACCAAGCAAGAATGAATGCACGCATGTGTGGTGCTGATGAGAGAGAACGGCGAGAGTAACTTGTATTCTATTTATCAACATCTTCGCATGCAGGACGAAAACTTCGAAGCATCGAATTGAATGTCGTGGCTGGAATTTCTTGCTTGTGGTCCATGATTTATTGCATCATACGACGAGCGACAGTTTCGATAAAACTTCCCTGGTCGAATGATAAAAGGACTCTTACCGGTACGAAGGTAGACATAGAAAATATTATCTGCCGAAGCTGGTACCTAGAGCTAGCTAGCGAGAGCTCGCTCAAAGCTAGCTTGAGATGCGAAAGATCTCAAGTAGCTTCAGAGCAAGATTATCGAGCACAAGACAATTGAAAAAACAGCGAGTAAAAACAATGAACTGAAATGAAAAACTTCGCATATGAAGCCCATCCAGACTCATTGATCGTATTATACTACCCTTGGCTCGCTCGATGAAAGATTCGCATAAGTGCTCCTTAACGCAGCAAAAAACAAATCGGTTGTCAAATCAACGCGGCATTCCAAGAAGCGAAAATCCGAAGCACAAGACGTTAATATCGTGGCTTAACCCGAAATACACCTGTAGGGATGCTATATGTTTTGCAGCTCGCGGAGTCTCCATTCAACCGCGACTTCAGATTATCACAATGACAGAAAAGGATTGTTGGAACAGGGAGCATTTGACGCGACTTTGTCGTGTTCATCCTATTTCACCGTGGCACCATTTCATGCCCACGTTGTCGAGAAGACATGAGCGTGATTGCGACCAAATATCCTCGAATATTCTCGGCGTTTTACAATAGTCTGCAGGCTTGTTTGGATGTCTTTATCACCTTGAGTGCCTCTTAGCTGGCATTCTGCCATTCAAAAAATACTTGAATCATCTGATGAACACAAACCCGACATTGGAGAGTCATTTTATTGTATGGAGACGCTACACCTGCTCCTTGCCCGCTCTTGTCAGAGATCCGTCTTATGCTTTCACCGTTTCCTGTTAAACAAGAATCTTAAGCCGCCCGTCCATTCAATGGGAAGTTGTTGTTTCGAGCGAAGTTTTTTCGATGCAGAAAACCATTCTTCAACTAGTTGCAAGTTATTTGAAGCAAATGTAGGATTATTGTCCTGATTAAGTTACTGCATCGAAATCGCAGAAACTGCGGTGACCATGCCAGCTAGCTAGTGTGACATTATTTAATACGCGCATCCATACGAGACGGCGCGTGCGAGAAAGTCATGAACTTTCA
>MDTE01127934.1_pt1 | contig 12866 bp, 15 predicted proteins | sample 811231 | NCBI WGS metagenome assembly MDTE01 (sample SAMN05326651, study PRJNA326480) | marine metagenome | isolation source: seawater | place: Indian Ocean: Red Sea | collected 2010
CTTCCGATATTCGTACCATCACCGTTAGACTCACCTGTATATATACCTGCTAACGATCCTGACGTAGAACGTGAAAAAGCACATTTCATTTTAGGAACATAAGGAGCAGGCCATTCATCTCCATTTCGTCCAACATAAACATCATTCATCTTCCACATGGAAGATGCGGAATTAGAAGCCTTATCAGGTATTCTTGGCATATTTATACATCCGTAATCTGTTCATAACTAACAACAACATCTAGGTCATCTGCAGTTTGAGCAACTGCCATTAATCTATTGCCTGTTCCTGTTGCTCCATGACTTATATATAAAGGAGTATCTATTAAACTAAGAGATGAGTCAGCAGGAATTGTTACTGTCTTAGCAAGATAAGTCTCGGTAGTATTTTCATCAATATAAATATCAATGTCACAGTTATTTGTTCCATCAATATTTGAAACAATAATCATATTCACTTTATGAGTGTAATGACTTGCTGGGTTAGGCATAATCGGCGTAGGGGCAGTCGGAGATGTACCTGTTAAATTTGTAGTTTCAGTTACACCAAATATTTGGGCTACATTTACTATATTGGGTGGATTAGACATTTAATTCTCCTTAAAACACTATTGCAAAAGCCATTGCTTGACCGACTGAGACTCCACTTGATGTTGCTGGGGTAAAGTATTCAAGAATGCCTCCTGCCCCTACTCTTAATTGTTGGTTTGGGGTTCCTATAGTTAACTTAGCTAATGTGTTAGAAGCTGAAGCATGAATTAAATCACCTTGTGCATATGTACTCTGCCCTGTACCACCATTTGCATAAGTTAAAGCAGTATTAAGTGTTAATGTGCCATTTTTAATTGTAACATTCCCACTTGTGTCAACCTCAATATCACTATCGTCAACTAACGCTGTACCCGAATGAATCTTAAACTTATTAGAATCAGAGTCGTCAATCCCCATAACATAAGCAGTAGTAGCACCTTGTTGGTACTCAGTTGTCACATCTCCTGCAGTATCAGCTCTGTTTAATCTTAAACCTGTATCAGCTACAACAAGAACTATTACTCCATCTATATCAAATTCAACTCTTCCCTCATCTGCACCTGCATCTGCAGTTGCTGTACTTATAACTAATTTATCTAATGTTTGACCACCTGAGTCAAATACAGCTTGTATTTGTGCTGACTCTGCATCAACCGCTCCGACACGAATAAAAGGATTAGCATCATTTGTAGGAGTTAGAATTTTTAATTCACCAGAACTATAAGTAAATGTTGTTTCAGCACTTAGGGCAGAAGCTCCATTACCAGTTAAAATTGAATCAGTATTAACTGTAGTTAAACCTGTTCCACCACCAGAAACTGGAATTCCGTTTCCATCCCAAGTCATTCCACTAAAACTCATAGAGCCAATTGAAACAGTTCCGTTACTACCATCAATACTTAAGGCGTTATTAGTACCTAATGCTCCTCCACGCGAAATGACAAAGTTATCATTAGTTTCATCAACACCCATAACAAACTTGTCAGAGTTCTGAATCTGATAATGAACCTTACTATCTGAAGCGTTGGCAGGATTAACTAAAAGTCCACCGTTACCAGTTATCTCAAAGCTACCTGCAGTTATAGCTGTAGCATGAGTAACTCTAGGGGTTATTAATATAGCCATCTACCACCCCCTAATTACAAATTGATTATCAGGCATAGTTATGGTGTCATTCATATACACATAAATAGAGCCTATTGAAATCTCTTCATCAGATTGAATATAACTTTGCCCATCTTGTAACACTAGGTCATAATCGGTAGGAGGAGTTCCTGTCATTGACCCATTAAATTTCATATAAGCTACAACACCGCTGTTATTGTGAATCATAAGAACGGTTACATTACTTGCAAAAGTTAATGCACTCCCACCGCTCGCATTTGGAGCAATGTTTCCAGTTGTGCCAATACTTGTTCCACTTTTTATAGCCAAGCCTTCCCTCCTTTCAAAAACTAGATACCAATATATATTTAATTTTTCAGTATTCGCTTTAGTAATATTAACATTAACCCTTGCCCACATATTATCTGTAGCAGGATCAGAGCCATCAAATAAGCCTAGCTCTCTAACGTTAACGGAAGAGCTACCTGTTGTAATTTCATTTGTTGCAAAAGAAGCAATATATCTAACTGAATATCCTGCATAGGTACTACGACTATTAACGCCCTTTGCAGTTACTGAACCACCTGTATACAAAATTGCTGTTCCTAGTCTTTCGTCACTGCTTGCAACAAGACCTGTTCCTGTCCCAACTGCCACATAAGCAGGTTGAGAAACAGTGTTATCTCCTGCAAGCCAATTAACTAATTGACTTCTTCCTTTGTTAACCACAGCATTCTTTTGCCCAAACGGAAAGAATCGCCTTAGAAATGAAGGGATATATTTGAACCACCATGATTCAGCAAACCCCATTCCTGTTCTAAGAACTTTATCGTTCTCATCTGTAATCTCCCAACGTACATATCCCTTTGCAACAACTGGATCATGTAAACCTAATTTGGGTTGTGGTCTTAGTATCTGTTGTGTCATTAAGCCCATTCTCCTGTAAAGCCCCATCTAACCGATTGGGGAGAGGCTTGAACTTCATCACTAAATCCTGATAATCCCCATACATAAGTTATAGAACTTGCAGTTAGTAATCTTGTTTTTAAATCATCCCTTAACGCTACAAAATGCCTTGTATGTTGAGTTCTTGTAATAGGTGAGTTTGGGTTAGCAGGATTTCTTTGAAAAACCTCTGTATATAAATCTGATATTAAATTAGATAATGCATTTGCATCTGATATATTGTCAGGCATTACAGTTTTAACCCTCTTGGTATATTACTAAATTGAACATTAGTTAATATTACATTGTCACTAAGAGAAGGATCATCTGCAGGAGTAAGCAATGTTTTATTAACGTTAATCACCCACATAGTTTCGGTTATCCCTTCTCTATCCCATTTAAGGTAAAACATCTGACCTGCTTTCCATCCTTTTGTAAAAGAATCAAAAGAACCTCTTCTTAACGTCTTGCTCTTTCTATCGAGTAAAACCTGTGCTATTTCATCTAGGTCTACAACATCAGTAACCGCAATCTCTGATCCCCTGCTAAATATAAACTCGTGAATCCCATCTCCACCTGTAGCGTCAGCGTGTGCATCCACTTGATCTATATCTATATTTTCGTGTTCATCAGTAGTTGAGTATTGATATGTAACTACAATTTGATCATTTTGCTGGATAGCATCAGGACTCAATCTAACGTAGGAATCATTTTGTCCTTGTCTTCCAACATTAATAAATGGATAAAAGGTAGCACCAACTGCACTAGCAGAATAATCGGTAGCATCTCTTGTTACGTGATCAAGCTGTTGGGGTTCTAATACTAAAGACACCCCTGACCTAATACGCACTACAGAGCCAATAGAATATTCATTGTAAGGTCTATGAGTAAGATTTAACTTAGCACCATTAGTTGCTTGAGTTGCATTAATATCAAATCTATCTACTTGAGAACTTGTACTTTGAATAATCGCATCTTGGATAATAGCCTTAGTACCAATGCTCTCGATACTATCATCCATATTTAAATCCCAGTAATTTTCTATATCTTGACTGACATCTATTCCATCATATCCATCTACAGTAGGAAGAAAAGTAGCCCACATTTCAGTAGACTGCTTGAAATTAACTCTTTTATCGAAATCTATCCACCAGACCATACCTGTACTTTCTGCAAGGTTGCTGATCGCCTGAGAGGGTAAAGTTCTTTGAAAAACTTGCTGTCTTACATTTGGCCCAATTGACACATATGCAGAAGATAAGTTGTTGTAGAAATCTGTGTAGAAACTGTCACCTGTGACTGAATCACTGTCTGCGGCTTGCTTTAAATCAAATAAAATATCTTCAAGCATACTATCATTTGATCCATCAGAAACAGCCTTGGAATCATATATCTTATTTACATACCTTCTATCTAACATATACGTGTAATCAATTGCACTGCAGTTATACTGGACAACATCACCTTCATATTTCTCTCTGGCAACTTTTGTGATGATTCCTCCAAACTCTTTTGTTGAACCATCCGTTAAAATAACCTCGTTTCCACATTCAGGTTTAACCGTAGAATCAGGACTATATAAATTAAAGGACAGCGTATCCCCTGTAACTTCCATAGTGTCAGCAATGGCTATAGATTTATAGTCAATATAATTAGTGAGATCTACACCTTTAACTGTAATTGTTATTGCCATAAATTAACCTGCACCTGCTCCTCCAAGTCCCCAGAGGGGACGAGTATTGCGAGACACTACACTAGAAATCTGATCAGCTAATTCTTGATCATTTTGCACAACATTATCAGACACGTTTACATTAATCGTTATATTTCCTCTGCTTCCAGTTTCAGATAAAGCATCTATAGGTTGGATATAATTATCTACAATAGATTGATCATACCTAACGCCAGTTTTTATTGTCTCACCAAGATGAATCATTCCTTCAGCAGAAAGGTCAATCTGATGTCTTAGGTCTGCCATAACGTCAGCAAAGTGTTGTAAGTTTTTAAGGTTAGATTCGGGTATCCCCATATGAGATGCCTGTTGATTAAATTCAGCCAACACTTCATTGACACCCTTGCTACTACCTGCAACTTCTTTAAGTCTATCCCTTGCAGTTTCCAATGCCCTATTAATTTTCCCATTGGGTTCCAAGGTTGTTCCAACCCCACCTAAAGCCTCATTAGAAGCATCAAGTTGTTCAGCAGATAATTTAGAACCCAGTGAAAGAGAATCAAGTAAACCTATTGTTTCAGATAATCCTTCATGAAGGTTACCTACTGTAGTACCCAGAGTTCCCATTCCGCCATTAAAATCCATTGCTGTTTCTAACGCTGTAACATATTCATCCCTTAAAGTAGATAATGAGACATTATGTTCATCAACAACCTTCATTACATCCCTAACGGTGACATCAGTCATTGCAGATGTTTCATTTAACATGAACAAAGCATTTGCCGCCATATCACCAAAGGCTTTAAAGCTCCTGCCTTGTTGATCTACGAAACTAACAATATCTCCTCCATCTCTCATATATTTCACAGTAGTTTGCAACATGGCATCCATAGCTTCTTCAGCTTCCATGTTCCCTGCGGTAGCCACTAACCAAGCATTTCTAGCTACAGCTAATGCTTTATTTGTAGGTTCTATACCATTGGTCAAGAGAGTTGCTTGTGCTTTATTAAGGGCATTAATTAAAGAAAGCTCATGCTCTTGTTTTAATGACAAATCCTCAACAGCTTTCGTTGATCTTTGAGTGGCAATCTCAGAAGCATGGATGCTTCCAGTAGCTAAAAAGAATGCTCCTCCAAATTTCTTTATTTGTTTCTCTTCTAGATTCTTAATGACAGATTTAGTTGCTTTAACCAATCCAACCATTCCAACTGTTGCTGCGGCTATACCAAGAGATATAGGCAAGAAGCCTGAGAACTGCAAGAAGATCAAGCTAAAGGCTAATCCCATAACATCCCCATTTAAAGCACTCATTCCTAACATAGCACCTTGAGCGGCAGATGAAAGTTTTCTTATTCCTACTTGGGCCCCTACGCTAGACCCCTGCATAAAGACCATTCTTTGACTTGTCTTTGCTACTTCAGCTCCTAGGCGTTGCATCTCAACAATTTGCCTTCTGATATTTTGAACGACTTGTTCTCCAAGAATCTTACGTTGAGCCTGAGTAGAGATTAATTTTTCTAAAGATGCTCTTTGCTTATAAACACCTGCTGTATTAAGTCCTGCCTGTATTCCAAGATCCTTTTGGATATTGAGCATCCCTTGACCGCTTTCAAGGGATTTATCGGCTGTAGCCTGTAGCCTCTCTTCAGCCCTTCTCCTAGCCGCTCTCCTCTTTCTGGCATTCGCGTTTCTCTTTTGACGTTTTTGCTCTTTCTTCTTTTCTTCAGCATTCTCAACTTTTTCTGATTTTTTTCTAGCTTCTTCTTCTGCTTTTAATTGAGCATCCTGTTCTGCTTGTACAGTTGCCCTATGATCTAATATAGCTTTACGTCTTCTATCTCGATTAGCAGTAATTCTTTCACGCCAAGCATCTTCTTCTTCTTTTCGCCTTTTAACAACCTCTCTTCCAACATCTGAGGGCAAAGATGTACCATAAAGTGCTTTTGCAGACTTATATCTATTACCTTTAGCATCCCCTTCTAATATTGCTTTTCTAGCCTCTGCAGAAGCTACCTTTGGCCCAAGGTCAGCTACACTCTTTCCAGTAGCTCTACTGAGAACGAGCATATACTCTTTTGTTTTAGCAATTAACTGATCGTATTGCTTAATAGCGGCTTTAGAGTTGAGTGATATATCAACTCTTGCACCCGATCCACCACTCGGTGTTGTCATTAAAGTCTCCTATTAACTAGGTTTTGAAGTGTATCTTCCTGTAGCTACATCTCTATATTGAGCATAGCTTTTGCCACTTGCTCGTTTCGCAAATTCTTGTATTACGCCTTCAACAATACGCTCAAGTAAATCAGCTAGATGGTGATTGAGGATTGCTGATAACCGATTCGTAGGAACTTGATAACTATCATCCTCCCATAAGTTTCCTTTCATTAATGGGGGATTAGCAGGTTGGGTTCCACCCTCTGCAATCCTATTCGCTATTGCTGACCATGCAGATTTTGGAATACCGCTTTTTTCAGCCCATTCAAATATTGCTGTTCTAAAAGCCCCACGTTCATAATCACCTGTATCAATTGCTCTAGCTGTCTGATCTCCATGAGGAACTGTAACATTCTCTGTTCTACTTATTCCTCGACTAGGGCTGAGTGGAGCCATTCTTCCTGTTTCTCGGTCTAAACTCATCCTTACAGGTTTATCCGTACTTGTTCCAAACTTTTTAGATATTGCCCCTTGATTGAACCAACCTTCTTCTTCAGTATAGTTTTGTTCTGTAAACCACTTTCTTCCACCTTCAGTCCCTTCCATGCCACCTCTCCATGATGACATACCAGAACCCATTGTTGACCTAAAGCCTTCTTTTTTAATTCTTCTCTTTACCTCTTCATTAACATAACCTGCATTGTTAGAAGCAGGTGTAGACTCAGCTTCCATCTTGGCTACATCAAGTCCATGTTGATTGCCATGATCAAGCAAAAATACTTTATTCCATATTCCGCTTGTATGCATTGCAGGGGAAGCATTTAAAGACATGTCTTCGGGATTCGGCATCCAAGTAATTGATGCAGTATTATCTGTAACGGTTATATCAAAACTGTCAGGTCTTAGAGAATTACCAAGATCACCAAAAGTTTCCATGGTTGTCCTAAACGTTTTGCTTTGAGGTGTTTCTTCATAAACTCGTAGTAACTGTTTAGACATGTCATCCGTTATCTTCTTTAAAGCTGTATTGATCTTATCTGCAGAAGCTAATTGCTTATATATAGCACTTCTAAGAGTGCTTACATTTTCACTGGCTACAATTTGTACACTAAACATTATCTTCTTCTTCCTCTTCTTGAGGGTCTCTTAGGAGACTGTATTGATCTTGCCCTTGCTCTCTGAGAAGCAACTTTTTCTCCTGCACTTTTAGCACTTGCCCATTCTCTATATCTAAGTACATCCCATGCCGTAGCATTTTCCCTGACATCCCATGCACTTGTTCCTATTTGATCTGCCAATACAATATCCCACATTTCTGTAGGAATTTCCCCTCCTGTAGAGGAAGTAAATCCAATTAGGAGGGAACGTCTAAATTTTCAACTGAATCTGTAAGTTCTGTGTCATCTGCTGTCATTTGTTCAACTAAAAAAGTAACAACCATATTAGGTAACTTACCTATAGACTCCTGATCTACAGATGGTATAGGAAGAACACTTCCCCCATCTTCTGCAGGTAAATTCCAGTCTATAACTAATGTGCTAAACAATTGATCAATATATTCAACTTCAGGAATTTCCTCATCTCTCTGATCCCCAAACAACCTCTTAACATCCTCAAATTTCATTCCACCCATTAAATGGAACTCACACCAATACTCAGGACTTCCTACTTCTTCTAATGTAATTTTCTTTTTAGATGCTGGATATGGCATTAAGCAAACCCTCTCTCAATTTCTTTAATATAAAATTTCCATCTACAAAATATATGATTGCAGTTGGGACTCCCCTTAAACTCTTTATTTCAATTCTCTCTACTTGAAATAAATTTCCCTCTAAGTTTAATACAGATAAAACACCTCCTTCTCTTTTACTACATAAATCCTTAACTCTATCAACAACTTCTTCTTCCCAATAATACTGCTGACCATCTCGTTCTAATGGTGGCAATAGTCCCCTCTCCCTCCAGTAACCAAGAGTTCGTTTGTTTACTTGATAACCTTCATCCTCTAACTCCGCTAACACTTCTGCTTGAGTTACCATGCTTACACCTTTACTGTAACCTTTAACCAAACAAGGCAATGATCGTCATCATTACCTTGCGGAGAGAGAGAGAACTATGAATAATCGGGGCCAGTTGTACCGTCTACACCCATTTCATGGATTAGAACTTCAACAGGAGTAACCCCTGATAAGTTCGTAGAAGTAGTGAAAGTATCACCTGATGGTATAACTGCAACACCTACACCGTTAGCCAAGCCTCGACCTGATAGGGCTACAGTGGCATAAGAACCACTTGTATCTATCTCTAGGGCATCTTCCATAATTGTTGAATTTGCCATACCTATTACAAATGCCCTGTTTGTTGCGGCTGTAACAGAAGCCGCACCCATACTAAGAGCTAACTGCGTATTACCTTTAGTATTAGCCCTAAAAGCAGATAATTGAGTTGCATCTTCTATGTCGCATACAACACTAAATGTAACTTCCAATGGGCCAAGATATAAATCTGAATAGTCTTGCGAGTTACCTGCAGAAAATATCGGAGTAGCTTCTCTGGAGAATGTAACATCCCAAGAAATTATATTAGTAACAGTTGTGCCTACAATTTTATTAGGCCAAGTTGAAACTGATATGTTTTCCCAACCTCTTTGTAAATCTTCACTTGTAGTAGAAAGTAAAAAGTCAGCTTGGTTTTGCATATCAATTGTAGTAGAAGTTCTTCCAGTTAAAGATGTGCTACACGTTACAAAACCTTCTCCCGAATTAGCAGAGATAGTTAACTCATTAACCCTACAGCCAATATACTCGACATCTGTTGCCTCAGAGTTTTGTGCAAGTATTTTTCTTGCAACAGTTAAATACTCTTTACTACTACCTAATCGGAATTGATTTTTCCAATTGCTTGTACTAGCTATTCTAGTTTGCCTTAAAGCATCAGTAGCCCCAGAACCACTTGCACCTGTTCCCAAGAGATTCCTTAAAAGAATACCTACAATGCTTCCTGCGTTATCAGCCGCCGCTGTTCCACTTCCGTACATTAATGGGAAGTCAAAGGATATCTCAGTGAAACCAACTCCTTGGTGAGAGTTGAAGTCCATAGTCTCAGAACCCCTTCTACCTGTATCTAGAATTTGTTCATAATTCTCTGAAGCTGTAAATGAACCTGCATCAGCAACAACAGTATGAAGGGCATTTAGAGCTACAGCACTTCCAATAGCACTTTGCCTTCCTATACCAATTTGTTCTCTTGCACTTGTTAATGGCATTTGATTCCTCCGTTATCCGCTATAAGAGCGACCTAAAGACTCGTTTACTACTCTATGCACATCAAAGGTGGTTTCGCTTCTGTACATATACATTTCACCAAATTGTTCAAACGAATACCTGACCCCTAAACTGTCAATAAATTTTATATTCCCATCTCCAAGAATATCTTTATTTTTTTCTAGAGTCCAAAATAATTGTTCACCTTTGTCTTGCATATATTTATAAGATTCGTCAAAAGTTCCATGATATGCTAATCCGATTATCATAATACCATGAACAGTATTATATTGATTATAACTATTAATATTAGAATCTGTACTGGCAATAGTTCTTCTGTGCATAAACCAACCTTCATATTCGGGTTGGGCTAAACCTCGATTTACCTGTAACTTGTTAACAAAATCTTGTTCAGTAGTTAATGGGGGCAATTCAGCCGTATATATATTTTTACAGTCTATAGAATCTAATATCTTATATATTCCTTCTTCAAGAACTGGTCTAAGATACTGACTCGATCCTGTATCAACTGCATTACCTGTAGTCATTAACTATTTCCTGCATAGCTATGGAAGAAGTATGAGTCACCAGTTATAAACTCTTGATCAAACTCTCTCCAATGGCTTGCTCCAACTAAATCTTCTCCACCTAATTCGTTGACATACTTTTCTTTAAAATGTGTTCCAACAGAACGGAAGCCACTACCTTTATTTCTCATTGAAATATAGTTAGCACCTGCAGGAGGGTCTATTGCCTTTTCTGCATGAAACTGAAGGGTAGAAGCGAGTTCGGAAACTGATAAATATACTACTGCTTTCTCATGTTGTGCAGGAATAGTTGAAGTGGTCGAATCCAATGTGTGCCTTGCACTGTAAGTAACCAGTAATGTTGTATCTGAGTCAGGAGAATGGTTTGGCAAATAGAAATATCTAGTCGTAGCATCTCGATAGTATTTCCAATCTCCATTATCTTCTGAAAGGAACTGGGGTGCTTCATCTGAAGAAATCCGATTACCTGCATCATAATCTATTTGGCGTATCTCAGAAAAATCATCCTCCCAAGAAGTTAAATTACTTAGTGGGTAATAATTGCCACTATCTCCTACCTCGCTTTCTACTATAATTCTAGGGAAATCTCGACTGTAAACATTAATTGCCTGATCAATAGATTGGTCAATTACATTATCCCCAATTTCATTTTCACCAGTAAAAAAGGGGAAAGTCCCTGTAATGTTTCTTATCTCAGACCTAATAGTTTCTAAAGTTGTAGCCATTTAACTATCCCTTTAGCACCACTTGAGCCGTTACAGTCATACTAGGGGAACCACTTCCACCTACTGTGGGATTTAACCTAATATACTTACCCATACATTCAGTCACCTTAACTACAGGTGCATAGTAAGTAGTAGTAGGATCATTAATCTGAGTGACATCTGAATCTTTATGCCAATCAGAGTTATCAGGAGAAGTCTCTACATCAAAATCAATTGTAGGACTTGTTCCTGATTTATCTGTAACTTTTATATAAATAGTTGCTTCATTAAAGCGTCCTGATTCTATAGAGGCAGAAGCTGTTCCTGATGCTGAAATAACTTGAGCGGAATAAAGGGTTCTTTCAGTAGTATTAACACTCATTATTACTCCTTTATCCTATCGTGTTGTACCAAACGTCAACTCCCTCACCATTCGTATCAGCATCTACCCAAATATTATATAGGTCTATACCTTCTACATTTCCTGCTATTGTTGGTGCTTCAAAAGTTATTGTTTGATTTGCGTCTAAGTCAGGGTAGGTATCTGCAACAGAACTGTCACCTAGATAGATGTCAGTTGTATTGCCTTTCTTTGCTCTAAATGTAACTGAAGAGCAAAGTATATGAGTTGCAGAAATTCGTTCTGCTGTACCTGCTGAAGTTACATTCTTAACTAACGAATTAACTGCCATTATAATCTCCTACCTGTTTTTGCACTTAGCTTTCTGTTTAGCCACATGGGAAGGGTTTGTGGATGCAGATGCCTTTCGGCATACACCACAATCACAAGCCTTGGGCTTTCTTGTCCTTTTTGGCTTCGGCTTACTCTCTGTTGTCATTGTAAAAATACCTCATAAAAAAATAAAGGGAAGAGGGAGAGATTTTACCTCCCTCTCCCCTTTTAATTGTGGGAGTTAACCTTTAAGGGTTTATCCCTCTTGCCTGTAAAGTGGGCGGTAGTCAGCAACAGTTGTGTTGAACTCGTGCCTTACTTTAATACTTTGTACGTCATTGGTGAAAGTATCACCTTGAGTCTCGTCATTCTGTATAAACAGATCAGGCTCTTCTTGTCCATTTAAGAACGCAACCACAATTCCTGCGGCTTGATCAGGACTTGCTACACAGAAGTAGTTATCTGCATCTGTCCAGTAGTCAACCGTTACAACATCTACTCCTCCGAATTGAGCAGTATCGATGTCAGCATCGGCATCAGCAGTTAACTGAGTAATCATGTGTGTGCTAGGATTTGCAATCCTTTGTGCCAAGCTAGTCAGTTCGTTAGGTACAACCAATGTAGCAGGAGCATTTGCGGCTCCAAGTACATCAGCACTAGCACCGTATCTAGTCTGACTTCTCATAGCTATAGTGGCAGCATTCATTCCTGCAATAGATAGAGCCGTTGTTCCTGTATTTGCATGGTCTGCATGGAACACAGCTTTTGAGTCAGGAGTGTATGTGTGGTTGTTTGAACCCATTATGTCAAAGACTTGCTTGTAAAGAGTTCTAGCGGCAGATCGAGCGAGTTCTCTAGGAATCTCTGCTACAGCTCCGATATTGTCATTCAGTACCAATTCGCGTGTTATTTGGTACGCAATACCACCACGCTTCTGCATGGTGACTGAAGTCTCTTCATCGGTAGGATTGGTCAGGTTAGCATAAGTTCCTGCTTCCGCAACAACTGCTAAGTCTGCGAATCCACCAACTTTGATGTCTCGGTATGCTTGGTAATCATTAACGCTAATAACTTTGGCAACCTTCTTCCAATCTTGATACTGAGGAAGATCACCATAGTTGCTTATCATAGCCTTGTGCATTCTATCTGCGGCAACTTCAGCCCAATCAGATGTAGCCAATGCTTCCGTATATAGTTTGTTAACAGACTCTTCACGCCAAGATGCGTAGCCTTTTGAGCCATTCATCCATGCTTCCCAAACTTCTTCTCGTCC
>MDTE01044859.1_pt1 | contig 12865 bp, 15 predicted proteins | sample 811231 | NCBI WGS metagenome assembly MDTE01 (sample SAMN05326651, study PRJNA326480) | marine metagenome | isolation source: seawater | place: Indian Ocean: Red Sea | collected 2010
AAAAGAAGCAGCTGTATCAATCTTATTTGGGTCTTATAACCTTCCAAAGGTAAAATGGTAGATAATCAAAAATATAAAGTTCTAGCAAGAAAGTATAGACCACAAAGATTTGATAATCTTATTGGTCAAGATTCTTTGGTATCAATTTTGAGCAATTCAATTTTAAATTATAGAATAGCTCATGCTTATGTTTTAACTGGCGTTAGAGGCGTGGGAAAAACTACGACCGCTCGTCTTATAGCTATGAGTCTTAATTGTTATAATAAAGAAGCAAAAAGTTGTGAACCTTGTGGAAATTGTGATTCTTGTATTTCAATAAGAGGAGATAGAAATCTTGATGTTATTGAGATTGATGCGGCAAGCAAAACGGGTGTAGATGACATGCGCGAGATTATAGATAATGTTAAATATAAACCTGTATCGAGTGCTTTTAAAATTTTTATCATTGACGAAGTTCATATGCTTTCAAAGAATGCTTTTAACGCATTGTTAAAAACTCTTGAAGAGCCACCAGAGCATGTAAAATTTATATTTGCAACAACTGAAGTCAAAAAAATACCAATTACGATTATGTCTAGATGCCAACGTTTTGATCTGCATAGAATAGAAAATAAAGAATTATCGTTGTATTTAAACTCAATAGCTGAACTAGAAAAAGTTAAAGTAGATCAAGATGCTATGACTTTGATTGTACGTGCTGCTGATGGATCAGTTAGAGATGGCTTAAGCTTGTTAGATCAAGCAATAAACACTCAAGAAGAATTGATTAATAGTGAATTAATTGCTGAAATGCTAGGGTTGGCAGATCGAGGAAAAATTTTTGAATTATTAAATTATATATTTGAAGGAGATGCTCCGAATTCTTTAAAACTATTTAATGACCTTCATAATAAAGGAGCAGATATAGTTATGATTTTTGATGAAATTCTTAATGCTATACATTTTATTACCCAAATAAAAATATCACCTAATATAATAGATGATATTTATATTCCTGAACTAGAAAGAGAAAAAGGTTCGGAGATTGCTTCAAAGTTAGAAATGTCTTCTTTGGGTATCATTTGGCAAGTACTCTTTAAAGGATATAAAGAACTTCAAGAAGGGTTTCATTTACTTCAACATGGAGAAATGATTATCTTGAGATTAATTTATATTTATAATGGACCTTCTCCAGAAGAATTATTAAAAAAAAATAAAATAAAAGATAACGATAAATTTAATAACAATTTTAAAGAATTAAAATTAGAAAACAAAGAAACAAATATTAATAAATCTCAAATTAAAAATCATGATACAAAAAGAAAAATTAATAACTTTGAAAACTCAGAAATTAATTCATTTAGAGATTTTGTTGAATTATTTTTTCATCATAAAGAGCCAATTATTCATTCACAATTGTATAACACAGTTAAATTGATTTCTTTTGAAGAAGGAAAAATTACCTTAAATGTTGATTTGATAAAAGATCCAAACTTTAATAGACAAGTTGCAAAGTTAGTATCGAGATGGACAGGTAGGATTTGGCAGATACATTCAAGTAATAGCAATATAGGAAAATCTTTACATGAAGAAGATTTAATCAATCAACAGAAAGATATTGAGAAAATAAAAAATCATCCTAAAATCAAAGAAATTTTAAGTACATTTGCTGATGTTAATATTCATTCAATAAGTAATATAGATGAAACGAATGATGAAAAAGAGAGTGATATAATTAAAAAAATTGAAAGGAGACCTGATGGTTAATATTGGAAATATGATGAAGCAAGCTCAGGAATTACAAAAAAAAATGTCAGAAGCTCAAGAAAAACTTAATTTAATCGAGGTTGAAGGTAATTCTGGTGGAGGAGTGGTAAAAGTTGTTAGTACTGCAAAAGGAGAAATCAAAAAAATTGATTTGGATGAAAGTCTACTTAATCCTGAGGATAAAGAAATGACTGAAGATTTAATCGTAGCAGCAATGAATGATGCTAAAAAAAAGGCTGAAACAGCAATGCAAGAAGAAATGAAATCAGTTACAGGTGGTTTGCCACTTCCCCCAGGTATGAAATTACCATTTTAGTTTATGGAAATTTCTACAATTGAACGTTTAATAAATGATATATCTAAGATGCCAGGCTTAGGAAGAAAGTCTGCTGAAAGGATTGCTCTTTATTTACTGAAAAACAAAGCAAAATCACTTACTCCATTAATAGAAACATTAAAAGAATCCCATGATAAGATTATAGAATGCAATTTATGTGGTAATATAGATTTAATTGATCCTTGTAATATTTGTTCAAACAATAAACGAGACAAAACAACAATTTGTATTGTTGAAGATGTTTCTGATTTATGGGCATTTGAGCGTGTAGGTTTTTATAGAGGTTTATATCATATTTTAGGTGGTTCTCTTTCTGCAGTAAATGGCATTGGGACCGAAGAATTAGCTATTAATAATTTATTATCTAGGGTTGAAAATTTTAATATAAAGGAAGTAGTGTTAGCTTTAAGCACTACTATGGAGGGACAAACAACTGCACATGTTATAGCTGATAAAATGGAATCTTTACAAAATATAACAATAACTAAACTCGCTCAAGGAATACCTATTGGTGGTGAAGTTCATTATCTTGATGAAAATACCTTAAGTACAGCATTCCAATCTAGAAAGAAAATTATCTAATATTAATGCGTAAAATTTTAAAGGTACCTCACCCAATATTGAGGCAAAAAGCTAGAGATATGAAAGAAATTAAAGAAGAAGATATCTTAATAGCAAAAGAGATGATTGCGATAATGAATAATGCTCCTGGAGTAGGTCTTGCGGCCAATCAAATTGGTGTATTAAAAAAAATTATCACTGTAAGAATAGAAGGTGAAAATAATAAAACAAAAAAAGAATATATATTATTTAATCCAAAAATTATTTCCTATTCTAAAAATACCAACATTATGGAAGAAGGATGCTTGTCTATTCCAGAGCAATTTGCAGAAATAGAAAGATCAGAAGAAATTATAATAGAATATATTAGTGAAAAAAGAAAATTCATCAAAAAAAGAGTAACAGGTATTGAGTCAAGAATTTTACAGCATGAAATAGACCACTTATCTGGAAAATTATTTATAGATTATCTATCTAATTTAAAAAGAGATATTATAATTAGAAAAGTTAAAAAATTAACAAAAATAAGAGAAGATCAATGAATAAGAAAAAAATTATATTCATGGGAACGCCTTTGATTGCATCAGATTTTCTTAAGATACTTTTAGAGCATCAATATAACATAGTAGCGGTATTCACTCAGCCAGCAAGAAAACAAAATAGAGGTTTAGAGGTAAAAAATTCTGCGGTTGAAGATTTAGCAAATATTAAAAATATTAAAATTCACAGACCTACTAAATTAGATGATGAAGCTTATGAAATAATAAATTTATTTAGGCCGGATTTGATTATAGTCATGGCTTATGGCCTACTGATTCCAAAAAAAATACTTAAATGTCCCAAGTATGGATGTATAAATATTCATGTTTCTTTATTACCCCGTTGGAGAGGGGCTTCACCGATAGAACATACAATATTAAATGGCGACAAAGAATCAGGGATATCAATTATTAAAATGATTGAAAAATTAGACGCAGGCCCAATTCTGACTCAGACAAAAGTTCAAATATCTGAAAACATAAACAAAGATGAATTAACTAAGCAATTAACTGAAAAAGGAAAATCTTTACTTATAAATTTCTTACCTAATTATTTTAAAGATAATATTAAATTAATTGAACAAGATGAAGAAAGAGTTACTTATGCAAAAAAAATTAATTCAAAAAATAGAAGAATTAATTTTAATTTACCTTCTATGTATATTATTAATCAAATTCGAGCTTACTCTAATAAGCCTGGAGCTTGGTTTACTTATAAAAATGAAAGGATAAAAATAATTAGAGCTAAGATTATAAGTAAAAAAAGTGTTCCATCACAAATAATGAGTAATCAATTTGAGTTAGGTTGTTTAGATGGATGTATCCAGCCAACTTATCTTCAAAGAGAGGGAAAAAAAATTTTAGATATTGATGATTTTTTGAGAGGTTTTGTATTTGATATTGGAGATCGGCTTAATGAGTAAATATAAAATTATAATAGAATATGATGGTACTGATTACATAGGTTGGCAAAAACAAGAGAATGGAAAATCTATTCAACAAACTATAGAAGATTCCATTGAAATGCTTACTTCTGAAAAAATATCATTATATGGCGCAGGTAGAACAGATGCAGGTGTTCATGCATTTGGTCAAGTGGGACATTTTGAAATCAAAAAAAATATAGAATTAAATAAAATTAGAGATGGCCTTAACCAACATTTGAGACCTAATCCAATTGCTATTTTAAATGTAGAAAAAGTTGATGAAAATTTTCATTCAAGATTTTCAGCAAAATTAAGAAGTTACAAATATAGAATTGTTAATAGAAGATCTCCTTTAACAATTGATAGAAATAGAGCTTGGGCTGTTTATAAAAAGTTAAACATAAAAAAAATTATTTATGAAGCCAATAATTTTATTGGCAAACATAATTTGGCTGCATTTAGATCAATAAATTGTCAGTCTAAAACCACAACAAAAACAATTGAATCTATAAATGTAAATTATGAAAATAACGAATTAGATATTAATATTAGTGCAAAGTCATTTCTTCATTCTCAAGTAAGAATAATGGTAGGTACTTTAATAGAAATAGGAAAGGGAAAGATAAAAGAATCAATTTCCGATATCATTAAATCAAAAGACAGGTCTCGCGCAGGTATGACAGCCCCTGCACATGGCTTGTATTTAATAAAAGTTAGATACTAGTTAATTTACGTTATTCCAAGTATTGTCCAAAAAACAGAAAGTCCAAATATAATCAAAAGAGCCATTATTAAAAAAATAATTATTTCTTTTAAAGGGAATTTCATAAAACCTAATTAAATTATTTACTTTTAGATTCTAAAAACTTCTTCTTTATTAATGATATACCAGTTTCAATTTTTGATTGATAAGATTTTTCAAATGCTTCTAATTGCCAATTAGTTAATCTTTTTTTTAATTCCTTAAGATTTTCAAATTTCCAATCATTGTTTGTATTTTCATTTTTCCAAATAGTTTTTTCTTCATCTGTTCTACCACAACCATAACAATATCCTGAAATAGGATCTGATTTACATACACTTATACATGGAGAAACAACATTATTTTCATTCATTACTAATAAATATATTTTTTTTCTATTAAATCCAATAAAATGTAATAATAAATCTATAAATTTCTAAATATGACTAAATTCAACTACAATGATATTGATAAAGCGTATAATTTAATTAATTCATATGTAATTAAAACCCCTTTGGTAACAAGTGATTATATAAATAAAATAGCAGATGCCAAAATTTATTTTAAGTTGGAAAATTTTCAATTAACAGGATCATTTAAATTTAGGGGAGCAACCCATAAAATAAGCAAACTAACTAATTTAGAAAAAAATAATGGAATAATTGCTTATTCTTCAGGTAATCATGCTCAAGCTGTTGCATATGCCTCTATGCAAAGAAATATTAATGTAAAAATTGTTATGCCCGTTTCAGCGCCAAAAATAAAAATTAATAACACAAAAAAATATGGTGCTAAGATTATATTCTATGACCCTTCAAAAGAAACAAGAGAGCAAATAGGCGAAGATATAGCCTTAAAAGAAAATAGAAAATTAATAAAGCCTTACGATGATTATGATATTATAGCTGGGCAAGGAACTGCCGCAAAAGAAATTGTTGATGATCTAAATCGATATAAAGTAATTCCAGATTTGTATGTTTGTTGTTGTGGAGGAGGAGGGCTAACTGCTGGCACAACTACCTATATTAAATCAAAGTATTCTGAGATTTCGACTTTTTGTGTTGAGCCCGAAGGGTTTGATGATACAAAAAAATCACTAGAAAGTGGAGAAAGAAAAAGAAATTCTGACGACTCATACTCTATATGTGATTCATTGCTTGCACCTGAACCAGGTGAATTAACTTTTGAAATAAATAAATTATTATTAGATGGAGGTATAACAGTTACAGATTTAGAAGTTAAAAACACCATTGTTTTTCTTGCTGAACATTTAAAAATTATATGTGAACCTGGTGGAGCTGTTGCTGCAGCAGCAATTATTAATAAAAAAATAGATATTAAAAATAAAAATGTAGTAGTTATGATATCAGGTGGAAATATTGATGCCGATACATTTAAGACTTTAATATGAAATTAAGTAGAATTAAAAAATTACAAGAATTTTTGAAAAGTAAAAAAATTCAATATTTTTTACTAAAGCGTACTGATGAATTTCTTGGCGAGTATATTGCTTCTTACGCAGAAAGATTGAGCTGGTTAACTAATTTTTCTGGATCGGCTGGAAGAGCAATTATTTCAACAAATAAAGTAAGGCTTTTTGTTGATGGTAGATATACTTTTCAAGCAAAGGAAGAAATTAATAATAAAGAAATTGAATTAGATCATTTAAATAATTATTGGCAACATATTAAACAACTTGTGAAAAAAAATGGAAGATTAACATTAGATGCTAAACTTCATTCTGTTCAAGAAGTTTTAAAAATAAAAAATTTATTTAAAAAATCCAAACTAAAAGTTGATTTGCTTAATTATAATCCAATAGATAAAATTTGGAAAAACAAACCAATATATCCAAGATCATTAATTATTGATCATAAAACTAGATTTTCAGGAATAGAAAGGGAGAAAAAAATAAAAAATTTTCAGAAATTACTCAAATATCAAAAAGTAGATTATTATTTTTTATCATCATTAGATTCAATAGCTTGGTTATTAAATTTGCGTGGAAATGATATTAAATATACACCAATCTTTCTATCTAATTTACTTATCCCTGCAAATGGAAAGTTAACTTTATTTACTTTTCATAAAAACATAGAAAAAACATTGAGATTTAAACTTAAATCTAATTGTAATTTAGAATCAATATATAGTTTAGAAAATGTAGTTAAAAATATTTTACCAGGCAGTTCTGTGGGAATGGATTATTCTAATACAGGATACTTTAACAAAAGTTTATGCGAAAGATATAAAATCAAAACAAGGAATATAATAAATCCTTGCATTCTTAATAAAGCTGTAAAGAACAAAATAGAATTAGATGGAGCAAAAAAATCAAACATAAGAGATGGAATAAGTGTTACAAAATTTCTTTATAAATTAAAAAAATCTAATAATTTAAATAGCATTTCTGAAATAAAAGCGGCAAAGATATTATTAAACTTACGAAAAAAAAATAAATTATTTTATTCACCTTCATTTGAAACTATTTCTGCAGTTTCAAAGCATGCTGCGTTGCCTCATTATAGAGTTACAAATAAATCAAATTCAAATCTTAAAAAAAATAATATATTTTTATTTGATTCTGGTGCACAATACAGAGATGGAACAACTGATATTACTAGAACAATAATCCTTGGTGAAGCAAGATCAGAACATAAAGAACTATTTACAAGAGTGTTGCAGGGTCATATCGCCATAGCTTCGCATATATTTCCAATGGGAACAACAGGTGCTGACATTGATTATTTAGCAAGAAAAAGCTTGAAACAAATAGGGCACGATTTTGATCATGGCACTGGGCATGGAATAGGAAGTTTTTTAAGCGTTCATGAAGGTCCTCAAAGAATTGCTAAAAAAAGTAATACAAAGAGTGTCGCATTATTACCCGGGATGATACTTTCAAATGAACCTGGTTATTATAAAGAGAATGATTTTGGAATAAGAATTGAAAATTTAATCATTGTAAAAAAACATAAAAAAAATTTAATTAAATTTGAAACTATTTCTTGGGCACCAATTGATCGTGATTTAATTTATAAGAAATTATTAAATAATAGTGAAATTAGATCGATTAATTGGTACCATTCAAATGTTTACAATAAACTTAAAAATTCACTAAACACCAAAGAAAAAAAATGGCTTAAAGAGATTACTAAAAAATTTTAGTTAATTGAATAAACTAGAATATTTACCCGATTTATTTAATTCATTTATTTTTGAGTCCAAATCGTAAGTATCACAGGATTTAGATAAATATTTCTCAATTTTTTTCAATTTATCTTGCCTATTATAAATTTTATAAAATATATTAAGCAGCTTTGTTTTCATTATTTTGTTTTTTTTTGTTTATATACTTATGTAGTGCTTCTTGCCATTCACTACCAAACTCAGTTCTGAAGTATCTAACTATATTTGGATCAATATTATCAAAGCTATTATCATTAACGGCTTTATATGTAGTTTTTATTACGTTATAAATTTGTTTTATCATTTTTAAATTCCTTCCAACAAATATATAATATTTATTATATGCAAATAAAGCAGTAATAAATCAATTTAAATATGCATAATATGCATATTAAAAAAATCTAATTTATATTTTAACCCAAGACAAAATAACTTAAAGATATGCTAAAACACAGGTTCATTTATTACTTAAAGTTGCTATATCTTGTATTAAATTAACATAAATGTAAGAAGTATATTTTTTATTATGATAGCTGTTCTAACTCAGTGTTTTCCAAGTCGTGTAGGTGGTATAGAATCTTTGATGAGTAATTTAAGTTTATCTTTAAGCAATACATACAAAGTTGTTGTTTTTGCAGACCGTCACCATTTATTTTTTGATTCAATTTATGATAATAAAGTTAAAAAAAAACTACTAATAAGAAGAACTGGAGGAATTAAATTTTTTCGAAGAAGAAAAAAAATAAAAGAATTTAAATTTTTGTTATTATCTGGACAAATAACATGTGTTATAGCAGATAGTTGGAAGAGTTTAGAGTTGTGTGCTGATTTTATTATTAGTAAAAAAATTCCTATAATATGTTTAGCCCATGGTAATGAATTATTAAATAAAAATAAAAATAAAATTAAAACAATTTTCAATGTTCTAAACAGCACAAATGTTGTGGTTGCTAATTCAGAATATACTTTAAATTTAGTTAAAAAAATTGGTTTACAAAAACCAATGCTAAAAAAAATTCATCCAGGAGCTGAAAATATTTTTCAAGTTAGTGATAGTAAAATAAAAAATCTTACAGGCAATCCAATTCTTTTAACTTTGGCAAGACTAGAAAAAAGAAAAGGACATGTGTACATTATAAATTGTATTGAGAAATTAATTAATCAATTTGAAAATTTACAATATCTTATTGCGGGAGAAGGCCCTGAAATTCGAAGTTTAAAAAAAATAGTTAAAACAAAAAAGCTAAATAAAAATGTTATTTTTTTAGGTAAAGTAAATGAGTCACAAAAAAAATATATTTTTAAAAAAACTGATTTAATGGTTATGCCAACAATTGACGAAAGCGTCAATCATTCCATCGAAGGGTTTGGTATTTCCTATATTGAAGCAGCTCTTTTTGGAATTCCTTCAATTGCCTCAAATGTTGGCGGAACTTCTGAAGCTGTTATTCACAATAAAACAGGAATTATACTGAATAATATCAATGAACTTGAGCAAAATTTAAAAGAATTACTAACAAATAAAGAAAAGAGGTCAAAGTTAGGTAAAGCTGCACAAGAAAGAGCTATAAATGAACTTCAATGGGACAAAATAGAAAAAGAATATCTTTCTCTAATTTCAACGATTAAAGTAAATAGATGACTGTTTTATTTCATACAACATTTTCAGATTCAAAAATTTGGAAAAAAGAAATTGAAAAGTTATTTAAAAATGAACGTATTATATCTATTGATGACGTAAAATATTTTAAAAATGTCGAATTCGCTATAGTTTGGAATTTACCTGACGTAGTTTTAAAGAAATTAACAAATTTAAAAATAATTTTTTCCCAAGGAGCGGGGGTTGATCATATATTAAATCTTCCAAGTTATAATAACATTCCAATTATAAGGTTAAAAGATCCTGCAATGGGTAAAAGAATGGCTAATCATGTCTTGTCTCAAATTTTGAACTTTCAATTAAATTTGAAAAAATATTCAAATTCTCAACAAGAAAAGATTTGGCTTGACGATATAGAATCACATGCACCTTTAGAAAACAATCAATTAACAATTGGTATTTTGGGTGCTGGATATTTAGGTCAATATGTAGCTAATTTTTTAAAAAAACTGAACTATAAACTTATTGGATATAAGAAAAATAAAACAAACAAAAATTATGGATTTAAAATATATTATAACAAATTAGATGAATTTATTTTTTCATCAGATGTTATAGTTTCAATCCTTCCATCAACTAAAAAAACAAAGAACTTAATTAATAAAAAATTTCTCACTAAAATGAAAACAAAGTCTCTATTGATAAACGTTGGCAGAGGTATTACGCTTAATGAAAAAGATTTGATTAATTTTTTAAAAAAAGAAAAAAACTTTTATGCATCTTTAGATGTATTTGAAAATGAACCACTTCCTAAATCTAGTAAATTCTGGAATCATCCTAACGTAACAATTACTCCTCATATCGCAAGTATCACTATTGTGCATTCGGCAGTTAAACAAATGCACAAAATTTATAAAGATTACAAAAAAAAAGGAAAAATTATAAGTGATGTTAACTTAAAAAATGGATATTAATTTTTGATAAAATAATTTTCTAGTATTTGGTAATATATATCTTTTAATGCTTTAATATCTGATAAAAATACAAATTCATCAACTTTATGCAAGGTTTGGTTGCGAATTCCTAATTCGGCTACTTCAGTATAGTCTTTAATAAATCTTGCATCCGATGTTCCTCCATCAGTAGCAAATTCAGGCTCAGCATTAATTTTTTTAGACTCAGCAATTGATTGACTGATCAATTTTGTTAAATAACCTTTTTTAGTTATAAAGGATTCAGCATTTGCTTGAATAGTAAACGTACAACTAGCATTATGAAGATTATAAAAAACTTTATTAACTTGATTTGACATCCAATCAGTTAAACTTTTACTTGTGTGCAAATCATTAAACCTAATATTCACAGTTGCTTTTGCTAACTCAGGTATAACATTTTGAGCACAATTATTTATATCTATCGTAGCAATTTGTATAGAGCTAGGAAGAAAGTTCTCATTCCCTTGGTCCAAAGGAGAAGAAATCATATTATTTAAAAGGTTAGTTAAATGATGAGCAGCATTTTCAGCCCTATGTGCATTTGCAGTGTGGCCTTGAACTCCTTTTACTGAAATAAAAAAAGTAATTGAGCCTCTTCTGCCAATCTTTATTTTATCACCTACAGAATTATTTGATGTAGGTTCGCCAACAATACATTGATCAAAGTTTATTTTATTATCTTTAGTCCATTGCATTATTTTTTGTGTACCATTGATAGCTTGATTTTCCTCATCACCAGTTATTATAAAAGAAAGCTTGCCATTGAATTTTTTTCCATTTTTATTTAAAAAATCATTAGTTGCAGATATGAAACAAGCAATGTTACTTTTCATATCTTCTGATCCACGTCCATATAGTTTGTCTCCTTCTATTTTTGCAGAAAAAGGAGGGTACTTCCATGAATTTTCATTACCTGGCGGAACAACATCGGTATGACCTGCGAAAGCTAAATGTTTACCTGAGGAACCTCTTGTTGCAAAAAGATTATCCACTTCATAAGAATTTTTATCAGAAAAAGGTAAGCGGGTACATTGAAAGCCTAAATATTTCAAATGATCTTGAATTATATCAAGAGTACCTGCTTGATCTGGTGTGACGCTAGGACATTTAACTAAAGCTTGAGTTAGAGAAATAGGATCAAAATTTAAACTATTCATTAATCTCGTAATAAATCATTTATAGAAGTTTTTGATCTTGTTTTTTCATCCACTTGTTTAATTATTACAGCACAATTTAAAGCAGGACCGCTAGGATTATTTTTGTCAGGTAGAGACCCAGGCACAACGACCGAGTAAGGAGGTATTGAACCATAAGTAATCTCTCCAGATTTTCTATCAACTATTTTTGTTGATTGACCTATATACATGCCCATACTAATAACAGAACCTTCTCCTACAATCACTCCTTCAACAACTTCTGACATAGCGCCAAGAAAAACATTGTCCTCGATTATAGTAGGAAGTGCTTGAGCAGGTTCTAACACCCCACCAACTCCACTTCCTGCTGAGATATGACAATTTTTTCCAATTTGACAGCAAGACCCTGCTCTTGAGAAAGTGTCCATCATTGTTCCAGAGTCTATATAAGCACCTGTATTGACAAAGCATGGCATCAAAACAACATTTTTTGCAATGAAAGAACCTTTTCTTACAGGTGAGTTTGGGACCATTCTAAATCCTGCTTTTTCAAAATCTTCTTTATTCCAACCAGCAGTTTTACCTTTAAGTAAGTGGGACTTATCATACCAAGAACTGTAAGGCCCTGATAAAGCTTCCATTCCATGAATTCTAAAACTAAGCATTATTGCTTTCTTGATGTATTGATGAGTAAGCCATTCATTATTAATTTTTTCAGCTACTCGAATCTTTCCTTGATCTAGATCTTCAATAATTTGGTTTATTGAATTGATTATTGAATTATCAGAATTTTGAGTAATATTATCTTTATTTTCCCAAGCTTTATTTATAATTTTTTCTATTTCAGTCATATTTCTTCCTTGTTAACTTTTTCTAAAAAAATATGCAAATCAGTAGTTGTATAATCTAAATATTTTTTTGATGATTTTATATCATCACTGAAGTTTTCATATCCAGCATTTATCCATACAGATGTAAAGCCTACTTTTTTTGCAGGAACTAAATTTTTGGCAATATCATCAAACATAGCAGAAGAATTAGGGTTTAAATCATATTTTTCTATTATTTGTTGATAAGGCTTTATTTCAGGTTTG
>MDTE01107370.1_pt1 | contig 12862 bp, 10 predicted proteins | sample 811231 | NCBI WGS metagenome assembly MDTE01 (sample SAMN05326651, study PRJNA326480) | marine metagenome | isolation source: seawater | place: Indian Ocean: Red Sea | collected 2010
ATCTTTGTATGATAATTATTTTATTATATATTAAAATTTAACCTTTATTTAGTATTTCTTTAAAGAAAGCTTAAAATTTAAGACGGCAAAATGCATAGTAATTTATATTCTTTTGATATTTTTGAAAAACTCATTATTTCTGCAACACTTACTTTTCTTGCTGCTCTTCTATTAACTGCATTTTTTATCCCTAAAGTAAATGATTTAGGTTTCAAGTTAAATGTTATTGATAATCCAAATAATAGAAAACAACACAAAAAAATTATTGTAAGGTTAGGCGGATTGGGTATTTTTTTAGGATTCTTAATAGCTGCACTTTCATCTACTCTAATTGGGAACTTCTTAAATAATAATTTTTTCGATATTTATAAAATATTAATAATTATATTTGGAGGCTTTTGCTTCTTTTTATTAGGAATAAGCGATGATTTTCGCCCCAAGAGTCCTTATCTAAAGTTATTCATTCAGATAATAATAGCTTCTTTAATGTATGTCCTAAATATAAAATTTGATGCATTAGATATTTCTTTCTTGAATTTTGGAATAGATCTTTTAATACTCCCAAATTGGCTTGCATATATTCTCTCAGTTTTATGGATTGTCGGTATCACAAATTCCATAAACTGGTTGGATGGATTAGATGGATTAGCGTCGGGAATATCAATAATAATTAGTAGCGGATTATTATTGATATTTTTTTACTTTGGGCAACTTGATTTAGCCTTCATATTAATTTCTTTATCAGGAGCTTCGATGGGTTTTCTGAGATTCAACTTTTATCCTGCAAAAATATTGATGGGAGACGGAGGTTCTTTTTTTCTAGGAGGATTATTATCTTTAGTAAGTCTTAATGGGTTAAGTTCAATTAATCCAGAATTAGAATTACTTTTGTTACCTGTACACATAATAATATTTTTATTTTTAATCCCTATTGTGGACCTTACTTTTGTAACTATAAGTCGTCTAATTGAAGGTAAATCTCCTTTCAACCCTGACAGAAGACACATTCACCATAAATTACTTGAAATGGAATTATCGCATAGAGATACTGTGATTTTTTTATATGGAATTTCTCAATTATTTATGGCTATCGCAGTTTATTTGAGTGGATTTCCAGGAAGGATTTTTATTTTATGTTTTAGCTTGCTTACTTTAGTTCTATGCCTTCTTTATTGTAAAAATATGAAAAAAAGATTAGATAAGTCATACCTAAAGGAATAGTCAATTGAAAAAAATTAAATCAAATTAAATCCTCCCATTTTGGGAGAATCACATCTTTTGAGAATTCTTTTTCAAAAGCTTTCAAGGAATTAGTTTTCAATTTCCTTTTCCAAGAAAAATCTTTTTTTAAATTTATTAATAACTCCTTCAAACCACTATGGTCATGCAAAGGTAAAACAAATCCCACATTATTTCGTTTAATATCTTTAGCTAAATCACTTTTTTCTTCAATTAATCCAATTACAGGGATGCCTTGTTCCAAGTAAGCCATGAACTTACTCGGATATGCATATTTATGAATATTTGGTGTAAGGCTTACAAGCCCTAAATCAGCTTTATTAATTATAAATTTTGATTTACTTTGAGGCACATAATCAACAAAAATAACGTTAGCTTCTAATTCTCTACTTAAATTCTTCAACTTTTCTTTTTCTTCACCTTCTCCCAATAAAATTAATCTTATGTCAGAGTATTTTTTTATTAAGGAAAATGATTTAATTACGCTTCCCAAACCCTGAAATCTACCTAAATTTCCAGCATAAATTATATTTAATCCTTTTTTCAAAAAAATAGATTCTGAAAAATAATCCTTTGGCTCTTTTTCAAATTTTGTTTCCGCAAAGCTATTTATTATACTTATATTTATTTTGTTTTCTAAATTTCTTTTTAGTATAGTTTTTTTCATAGAGTAAGAATGAACCACAACCTTTGATGAATTTTTGCAAGTCCAATTATCAATTTTCATCATCATCTTAATGAGTAATCTATTCTTGAAATCGCCGCTTATTATGCCTATTTCTGGATTTATATCCATACAGTAATATATAAACTTTTTCCTATAAATTTTGCAAAAAATACAGAGAATAAATGCTGTAAGTATAGGAGGGGTTGAGGTGACAATCACAACATCATACTTCTTTCTATTAAGTTCCAAGCTTCCAAAACCTGCTAACAATAAAGCATTAAATATTCTAGAAAATGCTGATCTATTTTCTTTAAATAAATTAATTCTATTTATCTTAAGATTATGTCCCTTATCTCTTTCAAATAATTGTTCTTTTGAAATTTGGATGTTAAATTTTTTAGGAAAACTTGTAATAATCTCAACTTTATTTTTTTTTTCAGAGAAATATTTGGCCACATTATAAAGAATAGATGAACATGATGATCTATCTGGCCAAAAATTTCTACTTACAAGTAAAATATTTTTTTGCTGAAACACCTTTTTTATCTCAAAAATAAATTCATCTTAAGTAAATTAATTCCTAATTATTCATTTGGCAAGGAGTTATTTCATGGCCTTAATATGATGTGGATGCCCAATTTATTAAGTAGTTAAGGAGAAGACAATATATTTAGAAATTATTTATCTATCTTTAAAAAATAATAATAGAAAAAAGAAAATGGACTTGTTAATGTGTTTATGATACGATTTCATCGATTTAGAATTTAAATTTTAACCTTGATTAAGGTATTACTAGAAAAAATAAATGGGAAATTCTTAAATATAAAAAATTCAATAAGTTCAAAGGGAAAAATTTTTTTTTATAAATATTTTATTCTAAATATCTATAACTTAATCATCCAAAAATCTTTAGGCAATAGGAACCACTATCCAAGTAAATTCCCTTTTGAAATATATGAATTAATTGATAATAATAATTCAGAGAACAAAGAATTCAAGAAAAAAATTATATTACCTTATAAAGATCTAACCATATTCCAAAGAAGCGATATAAATCAACCATGCGAAATCTTAGAAGCAAAGATTATGGGGCCTAAAGAAAACCTAGATCTTTATTTCGAAAAAACACAATCTTTGATATTGCCAATAGCAATTTTGGATAAAGAAGGCTTTAGACAGCCTAATACTTATCAACTAGAACTGTTATTTGACAAGAAAACATTGAATTTAGAATTAAAATATTTAAATCGATTTCATTACCTTCCTATAAATTCAGAAAATGATATTAATACTTTGAGAGTAACATCAAAAAATATATTACCTGTTGCCATAGCGAAACCTATAATTTTTAAACAAAGAAAAAAAAAGAAAAATAAGCTGATTGTTCATATGCATGTTGATGCGCTTCCTCAAAGCATCATCGATAAATACGGAATGAAGATAATGCCTAATACAGAAAGATTTTTTAAAGAAAGAGGTACTTGTTTTTCAAACGCTTATGCCCAATCAGAATGGACTCTTCCTTCGGTAGCAAGTACTTTTACAGGAACCTATACTAATGAGCACCTTTTATATCACCCTAAGAAAAAACATCAGATATCTAAAGAAACTATTGCAAGTACCCTACAAAAAAATGGTTATAAGACATTTGCCTGCACAAGTGTTCAAAGGATTAATCCTGGAACTAGCTTTGATAAAGGCTTTGATAGATTTATACTTGCTCCTTTTGAAAACGAAAATTACATAATAAATGAAGCACTTGAGCAGCTAAATGCTTTTGATTGCAACCAATATATTTTTCTTGCCTTTATGGATATTCACGAAGCACATAAATTACAGCCTATATCAACTCAAACTGCTACAAATATAAATGATTTTCAATTTAGAGAAGAAAAGGGTAATCGTACAATGATCAATTATGATGATGAAAGAATAAGGTTTCTTCGTAATAGCATTTCCCATTTTGATAGAAAGTTAGAAAAACTCTACCAAGCTATAAAAGCCTACGACGAAGATGCAATAGTTATTCTTCATTCAGACCATGGCATTAGTTTTATGTCTAAAACAGAAGAATTACTCTCTAAAGAAAGAGAAAAAGTGATTTTTTTATACAAAAACTCTTCTCCTGCAAAAAGCTGTTCAAACATAAAAGAGCTGCGAGATATTCCAAGTATGATATGCACTGACTCAGGCATTAAGAATTCATTTAAACGAAATAAGAAGCCATATGCAATTACAGAATCTCTTTATCCAGGAAGAAACTATGAACTTGCTGTAAGGTCAAATAATTCTGTACTTTTTTTTAAAATAACCTGGGAAAACTTAATGAAGAGAAATATCCATGAATATAATGCATCAATACACGCCATAGATAATGAAGAATTTGAATTGCCGATAGGACACCCAGAGTATCAATCTCTATTAAAAGTAGCTAAATCACATACCTTGAATCTTTTTGAAAATTTATAAAAGTATAATCTTGTTTAAGTTGAAAGATAAAATAAAAATTTTTTAAGCATGAGGGACCAATCTTATAAGAATTCTTTATCAAATTTAGTTCTAACTTGATAATTTTTCCTTATTAAAAGTCCTATTACAAAAAAATTAAGAATATATGGAATTCTTTAGTGAGACGACTTGCCATTTGCAAAAATAAGAGGTACAAATGTATTAGTTTTGAATTTTTTTGTGTCAATTTCCTCTGAAGAAAATCTTACTGATGCTCAAAATGAGCTTTATAAATGGATAAAGAACTATATGAAAGATTTTCAACACAGTCCTTCCATCAGACAAATGATGGAGGCGATGGGTTTAAAATCTCCTGCACCTATACAAAGTCGACTAAAGCATTTACAAGAAAAAGGGGTAATCTCATGGCAGGAAGGGAAAGCAAGAACTCTTCAAATAGTTGATGAAATAATTGAGGGGGTTCCAGTTCTGGGCTCTGTAGCTGCAGGAGGTCTGATTGAAACCTTTTCTGATGTTAGTGAAAATTTAGATATTTCAGATATCTTAAAGAAAAAGGATATTTTTGCGCTTTCTGTGAATGGAGATTCAATGGTAGATGCTTGCATAGCAGATGGAGATATGGTTTTAATGGAACCTATAAATGATTCATCTTCCTTAAAGAATGGAACTATTGTAAGTGCTATGGTTCCCGGATTAGGGACTACCTTGAAATATTTTTTCAAGAAAGAAGGTAAAATTTTCCTCGAAGCTGCGAATCCAGCCTATGAACCAATTGTGTTAAATTTAGAAGAAGTTATTTTTCAAGGAAAGCTTCTAGCTGTATGGAGGAAAATATAAAGTTTTTTATATACCAATACTTACCCTAAAGACCCACATTAATTCATCGAAATTATTCAATTTATAATTATCTACATGATCAGATAATTGTATAGCGAATGTTCCCCTTAAAGGAATTTCTTCATAGGGAGCTATTGATGTGCCAAGTAAAAACCATTTACTATTGTATTCAAAAAAAGTAGAAATTTTAGAGTTGTAAACTCTTGATAATGCAAAGACTGGCGACCAACAAAGCCTACGTTGATGCTCTACTTCTGTTCCAGAACCTCCAAACAAATCGCTACAAAGCCCTTTAATATTTCCTTCTGCCATCTTTCCTGTAGCAAAGCCAAACGTTGCCACATTCAATGGGAATAATCCACCTTGGTCTTTAGGCCACCAACCTTTTGAAAATGTCATGTAGAGATCTCTTCCAGTATCAGTCATTCCATCAAAATGAAGCAACTGTTCGCCTCCAATAGACATCCCAGAATTGTTAGAAAGTCTCTTATCAATTCTGAAACCCAAAGACTGACCTTCACCGATAGTTGATTGTCCCCCAGGAGCAGAACCAGAATAAACACTCCTTATACCCATATTTAGGCCGAAACTATAATTTTCAAAGAAAATAGGATGATAATAAATTTGACCAACAGCATCTCCTCCATTCCATCCTAATAATGTTTCTCCCTTTTTTCTTCTGTTATGACCGCGAGTAGACAAGTCAAATTTATATTTGGTTGTCCATTTAAAGCCAGGAGGAACAAGCCAACTAATATCAGGACCAACTATTTTGTTGTTAAAAATTATGCTTCTATTAAAGGAGTTTAAGGTAAAATTTTTGATTTCTTTATTAAAAATATCATTTGATTTTTTAAGTTCACTTGTTTCACCTTTTGAGATTTTTACCAAAATAACTTTATCTGAATTTGTTCCTGTTGGAAGTTCACCCCTTTTAATCTTTAAAATTAAATTTTCATTTTTTTTACTAACAAAATCTTTTTGGTTTGCATAGATAGAGATAAAATTTGAAAAAATTATATTTAAAGAGATAAATATTAATGCATTAACTTTTTTAAAGAGCATTTTTTGCTTCACTTGTGACTTATTTATATCTTAATTAAACCAACCTTTCACTTCTAACTTTTTTTGAATAAAAATGTATGAATTTTGTTTGACATAAATGATTTTATTTTTCGCAAAGGTTCGTATATTAATAAATTATCCAAAATCTCATAGATCTTATACTTATATATAGCTTTATGATCTCCAATGTGTGCAACTATTGGTTGACTGTTAAGACTGCCATAAAGATAAATAGGATATTTTTTTTTAAATTCTTCAATATTTAAATTAAACTTATCTTCTATCATTTTTTGACTTACAGGTCCCTCTATAAATCCACCAAAAGTACCATTCCAACTAGGTATTTCGAAATTTATGTTATTCCATAAATTTTGGCAAAAATCTTTATCAGCTATGAAAGGACCATTATTATAAGTGGGTGAGTACAAAAAACTTTTACTAATTTTAATTGACTCTGTTATTTCAATGGATGCATCTTTATAATTCAAATTTTCAATTCTTGGATTTTGACTTCTGTTAAACCGTATCATTTTGCCTCCTATTTCTTGACACTTTTCTAAAACCTCCCAATCTATTTCATCTCTAAAAATATGATCATGTTCCCAAAAAAGTAAAAACTCTCTAGAAATATTTTTTATACCTAATTGAAAAGCTAATGAAGCCGTCAACTGAGATGGCATTTTTATTGAGCTTGGAGAAGTAATAAGATTTATATTTGGAATCATTTCAAGTGTTTTTTGATAATTTCTAGAAAGAGCAAAATCAAATTTATAATCATGGACCACAGTAAATTTGGAAATATTACTGTATTTTTGAATATTTTCAATGATTTGATTCATATAATTTTTTTCTGTCACTTCTACTGGTGTCACTAAAATACCTTGTCTTTTTTCAGAAATATTTTTTACAACAGTAGTAACTATTAATGCTTCTGTTTTATCTGCCCCTAACATACACAAAACAATTATTTTAATTTACGATTATACAGCATCGATTCAAATGATTTTATTTTCATTTTTTGAATAATTTTTCCTAAACCTGAATTTTTTTAATCCAAAAAACAATTATTTTATGAATCATATTTATTAATTTCATAGAATTCTCTAAAGATTATTTCAGCAAGTTCATATCTATAAATTTTTAATAAAAAAGATAGAAAATCTTTTTTTATTCTTTAAAACCTATAAATCACTTAAAATAAATGCTGTTATTTAGATGTATACCTTTTTCTAACTTAATATTTTCTATCTCTAAAAATGATATATTTATAAAATTTTTCTAAAGAAGTTAATTGTAGAAATCTTTTATCAATCTCTTATTTTTTGATTATATTTTAAGAATCTTATATCAATAAATTTCACATCACAGCTTTGTGCTGAAACTTCATCTCTCCACGAGTCTCCAACCATATATGATTCTTTTAAATTGATATTTCTTTCAAAAGCTGCTTCTAAGAACAAACCTGGTGATGGTTTTCTACAAAAACAATTTATTTTTAATTCTTTAATTTCATTTGCAAAACCATTATGAGGATGATGTGGACACATATAAAAACATGAAATATCAAGACCAAGTTTCTGACATTGTTTTATTATCTCACCATTAATCTCAATAACTTTTTGCCAAGAAACTTTACCCATAGATATTTGAGGCTGATTAGAAATTAATGTAACGAAGGAAAATTCTTTGCTTAATTGAGCTAACTTTTTTATATTTTCTTCTAAAAGCTCAAAATTATAATCAATAATGTACTCCCCTTCATTACATTTGATTATTGTGTTATCTCTATCAATAAAAAGAACTTTTTGTTTATTAAGATATGATTTTTCATAAAGTTTACCTGCCTTAAGATCCTTTTCAGTAGCCAAAAACCTTTTTGGCGTTCCCATATCTTTTAGATATTCGCTTGTATTGTAGCTAAAAACTTTGAAGCCTTTTTGATTAGCAAAGATAATAAAGTCCTTAAATATACTTAAAAATTCACTGCAATTATTTGAATATTTAACAGACTTAACAATTTTTTTATTAAGAATTGATATTCCTGCAAAACCAAGATAAAAACCTTGAGAAATATTTTTTTCTGTCTTTAACTTGTATTTATATATTGATAATGATGGATTTTCAATAATGCAATCTGAATCTTCAGGATGATTCGTCAAATGAGTCACTAGGGTAATATCTGCATCATTTTTAAAATGAAAATTAATTAATTTATTAAAATTTAAATCGAAAATTATATCTCCATTTATAAAGATAAAAAATTCATCCAAATCACTTAAAACATTAATTAAACTTCCCGCCTCTCCTTTAGGATTTTCCTCAATATATAAATCAATAGTTATATCAAATTTTTTTCTAAGATCAGATGCTTCTTTTTGAAAAATCTCTTCTTTGTATCCTAATAGCCAAATAAATCTATTGATACCTTGACCATTAAGAGCCTCAATTGCTCTTTCGAGAGAATGTTTACCTAAAACAGGAAATAAGGGTTTTGGGGTATTTAAAGAAATTTCATTTAGTCTCTTACCTTTACCACCTAAAGTAATAATAGCTTGAGAAATTTCTTTATTTAAATACTCCATGTTTCACAACCTTTTTCATAAACATTAATAGAAAATATATTTAGATTGAATTTTTCAATATTAACTTTGTCTGTTAAAAAATTATTTCCTATATATTTTATTAAAATATAACCTCCGCCTCCCGCGCCAAGGATTTTTATAATTTCAAAATTATTTTTTTTAATTAATTCTTGAATTTCTAAAAGTTGACTATTTAATACTCCACTAATACTTTTCTTTATTTCCCAAGACTCCATTAAAGCTTCTTCGAGATAAATAGTTATTTTTTCTAAGTCATTAGAATCCTTAGATTTATTAATAAAATTGTCGGCTACCTTAAGGATTCTTTCTATAGAATTAGTTGCTTCTTGTTGATTTTTAATTAATGATAATTGATTTGATGCAGATCTTTTTATTGAGGTATTTAGGAGAAATAATGAATTGGAATAATTATTTATAGCTTTCTTAATAATTGGATAATTAGTTTGCTTTACTTGACCATTTTTTTTGAATTCAAAAAAATTTATACCACCCATTGCACATAAATATTGATCTTGTCGACCTATAGGATTCTTTAAATCTTTTATTTCTAATTCACATGCAAGATGTGCAGCTTCAGTATTATTTATTATTTTACCTTTTAGTTCCATTATTGCTTTTATTAATGCAACCGCGAAAGATGATGAGCTTCCTAGCCCCCCTCCCATTAAGGCATCTCCAAAAGAAGCTAACTCAATAGGTTCTTTAACTGAGAATCTTATTAATGCTGCCCTAATAATTGGGTGTGAGATTGATTTAATATTTATATATTCCTCCCTAGAACTATAGTTTAGGAGGCCCCTTTGACCATTGCCACTCCTAAATCCAACAGCAACCCTCGAAAAAATTGGTAAAGAAAACCCAATTGACAGACCTCTTCCGTGAGAATTTACGAACCATTCTAAATCTGAACTACCGCCTAATAAAGAAACTCTGCACGGACATTTAGAAATTATTATCATGCAATTAAATCTTCATCTACCCTTTTATTATATTTTGGAGTTGGATTATTATCGTCAAAATTTTCTAAGTACAATTTTTGTTTAATAAAATGGAAAGTTGCTATTTGGCAATCTTCCGCAATTTCCATATCGTTAATAAAGGCATGAATTGGAATGTCGACTAAACTTTTTAGCGCTCCTCCTGAAAATCCTAGAATTGCTGCAGTTTTAATATTTTTTGTCTTTGCTAGTCGTGCAGTTTTAACTAAATTCATAGAATTTCCGCTCCCAGATAAAAATATAATTAAATCATCTTTTCTTACTCTGGCATTGATTTGTAACTCAAAAATCTCTGAATAATCCAAATCATTAGAAACTGCTGTTATGTAGCAGGAGTTATCTGCAAGGCAATTAATATTTAAACATTTACCCATCATTGCAAAAGTTTTTGAATAATCTCCTACAATATGATTGGCATTAGCAGCACTCCCACCATTTCCTATTAAATATATATTGTTAGGACTATCAAATCTTTTTTTTATTTCATCTTTTAAAGCAATTACTAACTCTTCTTCTATCGAATTTAAAGCTTCCGAAAGATGATTTCCATAATCCTTGAGATTTTTATAATTCAATTATCTCAATAGTTCATCTACATCATAGTAAACTATAAGCTATTATTTAAAAAAATATTTAATTTTGATTTTTAATATTAATAAACTTAAGTTATAAAATAATTTTACTTGTCATTTTTTTAAATAATTTATTGCATAATATCTTAAATAATCCTGTAATAAAATCATATTTTATTTTTATTTCCCATGGTAAATCTAGTAAAAAAGTTAATAACTTCTGTATTAGTGTTTCTTCTTTTTCAGTTAAACATACATCTTTAAATATTTGCATAATATTGTATGGCTCAAAATATTCATAGCTGTTCCAGTTTGTTTTGCCATTTAAAATGCTAGGCAGACTAGTAAGAATTTCTAATAATTCGTCTTCATTTTGGTAAATCAAGGCATTTTCTTTAAGAATTTTTAAATGTTCTTTATCTTTTGATAAACCATAAGTAATAACTGGCTTATTCGCAGCTGAAAATTCAGCTGGTGCAAGTCCAAAAGTTTCGCCATCAAAACGAGCATGAATCATAGCGTCACAACTATCAATAAAAGAAAAAATATCTTCATCAGAAAGATTTTCTAAATAAATAATATTTTTATGTTTTGAAAATTTCTTTGTATTAACAAAAAGAAAGTAATAATTTTTATTCTCACTAATAAATTTCAAAATCGCATTTTTAACAAAATTTATGTCAAATGTATCTTTTCCTCCATGTCTCCCCAATACAATAGCTTCTTCAGGAATATTGAGCTTATGTCTTAGATCATTTTTATTCTCATGCTTTCTGACAATTGGAGGCAAAACTGGCAGCTTTTTTCTAAATCTTTTATTTAAAAAATTACCAACAACACATCTGAGGTGGGAGCCTTGCATTGCCATAGGGCCAAAGGCGCAATGGTAAATCGTTTTACAATTTCCCCATATTAATTTATTTTTAAATTCAAAAATATCTTTATGAAATCCATGCGATTGTGTATAAACATGAGTGATATCATTTTCCATCAAAATATTATTGATTTCAAATAAACTATCGACCCTATATACTTTGAATCTATTTTTGTATTTATCCAATACATAAGTTTTAGTTTTTTCAAATCCATATTTATCTATAGCTAAATCTGAAAATGCTATTATAAAAGATTTATTACCAAGAATAGTTTCATTAAAATCTGCATAGTCATAAGTTGTTCTCTCAGTACCTCTCTCACTAAATTGTTTTGTAAAAAAGGCAACCTTATAATGCATATGTATTAACTATTGATAAAAATATAATATTGTTAAATAATATAGTCAAATAATTTAAGGTCTTTATTTTATATATTTAAGGTGGACTTAAGGCCTAAATTATAAAACAAAAATCTATTATAATTAATCAAAATTTGCTTAAAATAATTATATGTTCAAGAGTTTATATTTCAAAAACAAGAAGGAGTTATATTTAATTTTTACATTTTCTATATTTTTTATAATTATTCATTCTTTCATATCAAGATTTCATTTTCATGAAACCGACTCTTCAATAGTTTTTTATAAATTAAATCTTGATTCAAATGATTTTTTCTTTTCTGTTAAAGGTCACATAGAAAAAACATCCGCATATGTTTTTTATCCTATAAGAATGTTTGTTGCCATCTTAAGTGACTATTTACCATTTCATCCTATTAGGGCAGCCCTGAGAATTTCATCAACAACTACATATCCATTATTGCAAGGTTTTCTATATGGTTTTAATAATTCTAATATTTTTGAATATTTTTATAGGTTTTCATCTTTAGTAAATATTATCTTTTTATTAACAAGTATTTTTCTTCTATATCTTTCGAATAAAAGACTAGGTGATGCCAATATTTTGTCTTTTATATTCTCATATGGCCTCTTGTTTTTATATCAAGTAAATTCATATTCTTTCCATTTAGGATCAACAATATGGAACTTATGTTCATCATGTTTAATGATTTTTAGTATGGGTTGTAAAGGATCTAAAAAAAGAGATATCTTTATGACTATTTCATTGTTATCTGGATATCCTTCGCTGTTATTTTGGATCATTAATATATTCAGAGAATTATTTGTTAGGACAGAAAATAAGCTGAATATTAGAAATTTATTCCAAAACTTAAAACAAATTTTTTCGATTTACAAGAATTCATCTATTACATTTTTATCTACATTAATTCTGTTTTACCCATTTGGAGAAAGCTTGAGAGGCGAATTTGACATAAGAGGCTTTTTTACACCTTTTTCCATATTTCCCCTATATGAATCAATCGATTTAGTTACTTATATTATTTTTTCTATTTTATTTATATTAATAATTTTATCATTAATATTTTTCTTAAATCCTTCAACTAGATTTAGTTTTCGGAAATTAAATTTAAAAAATTCAGAAACTATTTTGAATATATTTTTGTTCTTTTTAGCTA
>MDTE01122653.1_pt1 | contig 12862 bp, 14 predicted proteins | sample 811231 | NCBI WGS metagenome assembly MDTE01 (sample SAMN05326651, study PRJNA326480) | marine metagenome | isolation source: seawater | place: Indian Ocean: Red Sea | collected 2010
AAAGAAAATCCTAGATGCATAAAAAAGACTAATGCTGTACAAAGCATCATCCAAACATTATTTGTTGTTAATAATTCCATAATTTTTAATTTAAAGATTTAGTTCCTCTTTCTCCAGTTCTTATTCTGTAGGCTTCATCACATGGCAAAACGAAAATTTTACCATCACCTACTTTATCTGTAGCTCCGGAACTTAAAATAGCATCTACTGTAATATCAACAAATGAGTCTGATACTACAATAGATAAGCAACATCTTAGAATGTCTTTTGTACTCGAAGTTATTCCCCTGTAAACCTTACCAACTTTTTCATTTCCAACACCAGTAACATCCCAGTAACTAAAAAAATGTACGTCAGCATCATGCAGAGCTTTAACTACATCGTCAAATTTTGACTTTCTAATAATTGCTTCTATTTTCTTCATGATGTTTTTGAATTAAAAACTTATTCCAAAAACTAAAAATGCTGTCTCAGCATCAGGGTTTACGATAAATGATCCAAAAACAGGTAACGAATATGATTCAGATATGGCTATATCTTTAGATCCACTAAATGACATATTTACTAATCCCGATCCTCCATTAGCATAAAAAGCATCTGCTTGATCATCTCCATATCCAAGAGCAATATCAACTGCTCCAATAGATGTTCCAACTTCAATATACAGAGCTTCAACTTCCGTAAAATACCCAGCAGACAAATCTATACCTCCAAGTGAAGTAGATGCTGCTAGTTCTGTGTAGTCTCCATTGAATAGTCCCTCTCCATCGGCATATGCCCCTCCTTCACCAGGAAAAGTATAATTAGTAAGAGTTAATGCAAGAGGTCCAAAGTCATAGCTTACCCATAAGTCAAGCTCGTTTCCACCTCCATTGGCAGTTGTAGGGAAGCTTCCCCAAACACCTCCAGTAAAGTTTCCTGATCCTAGGTCCATATATGGTTGAATATGTGCACCGGATCCAAATTGTGTTCCTCTCCATACATAAGAACTTACAAGGTCTGCCCCGAAATCTTGTGAATATGAAATATTCGTAGATAAGATGGCTACCATTGTTATTAAAGCAAGCTTAATAGATGAAGAAAAACTTGTAATAAAATTTTTCATAATTTCAGTTGTTTATAATATTAGAACTTCAATATATATTATGAGAAATATCTATTTACAATTAGAAATACTTATTATTATAATTTTATGAAAATGATATTTTTATTACAAATTTTTTGATAATTACTTAAAATTTAGGATTGATTTTTTTAAAATGTTAATCTGAGTAATTAACCTGAATTAAAATTTCGTTTCTCCTATTATAAAATTTAGTTGGAGCGTCATATGAAAGGACAAAATGTTCGCTTAAAATTTTGAGATTACTGTTTTGAATCGTTTTAACTAGCTCCTCTCTGTAGTTTTCTTCTTTTTTATTGTTAGAATATCCTGAATACTTTATTGCAGCATAATACTTAGGTTCAGAAATGTATGTTTCAACATCATTATCATTTGGAACTGGTATTTTTGCTTTTAGAAATTTTTTTGGAAGAACAAATTCCATTGTTTTGCTTTGGTCAGACATATAAACAGGTGTTGTCATTGCAATTTTTTCTTCATTATTATTATTACCAGCAATGTACCTGAATAACTTACCAAAATTATTATTTCTACTTTGATTGGATGAGACTCTAAGCATGGGTGCGCTAGGATAGTATCTAATTTCAATTTTACCTATCTGATCCATTACTTGATACTCTTGAGTCTCATATTTTTGTGACATAACTATCCACGAGTTTAAAAATAGAATTGTAATTAAAATAAAATATTTATTCATAATGTCTTTTATTTAAAAAATCTTCACTTAATATTTTATGAAGATAAAGAATAAACATATTACAGTTATGTTTATTAAATGTTAAAGGTGGCTTGATCTTAATAACATTATTTTCTGGACCATCAACACTTGAAAGAATTCCAAATTTTTTTAAACGGTTAACTATATAAATAGTTTCTTCCTTTAAGGGATTCATTTCACTGTCAACAAATTCAATTCCAAGAAATAATCCTTGCCCTCTAATGTCTCCAATTATTTTAAATTTATTAGACAGTTTTTTTAGTTCTTCTTTTAAATAATTTCCAATGTATTTAGAGTTCTCTTGTAGCTTTTCTCTTTTCACAAACCTTAAGACTTCGGTTCCTATAGAACAAGAAACAGGATTCCCACCAAACGTATTAAAAAACTCCATACCATTTGCAAAACTTTCAGCTATTTCTTTTGAACAAACCACAGCTCCAACTGGATGACCATTCCCAAGAGGCTTACCTATGGTTATTATATCGGGAATTACATTATGAATCTCAAATCCCCAAAATGCTTTTCCAAGTCTACCACAACCTACCTGAACTTCGTCTGATATACATATACCTCCGTTTTTTCTGATAAGTTTATATGTGTCTTTTAGGAATCCCTTCGGTAATTCAACTTGACCTCCACAACTTAAAATTGGCTCAATTATAAAACCACCAAGTCCTCTTCTTTTAGACTTTACATTTTTTATGCATTTTTCAACTTCCATCACATATTTCTTTCCTGAATTAGGACCTCTATATTTTCCACGAAAATCATTTGGTATAGGAATAACATGTGTATTTTCCGGTGCTCCGCTTCCACCTTTACCATCAAATTTATAGGATGAAATATCAACACAAATATTTGTATTTCCATGGTAGCCATGTTCTGAAACAATTATATCACTTTCTCCAGTGTGAGACTTCATCATTCTAATTGCCAATTCGTTAGCCTCACTTCCTGAGTTCACAAAGTGGACAACAGATAATTTACTCGGAAGTGTTTTTAGTAATTCTTTTGAAAGTTCATTGATATTTTTGTGGAGATATCTTGAATTAGTATTTAAAATTGACATTTGACTTTTGCCCTTTGCAACTACCGATTCATTTTCATGGCCAACATGTGCTACATTATTAACGGTGTCTAAATATTTTCTACCATTGCTATCCATTAAATAAACCCCTTCTCCTCTTATAATATGCAGAGGCTCCTCATAGTGAAGTTTTAGACTTTTACCTAGGTGATTTTTTCTATGATTGATGAGTTCCTGTAACGAGCTAGATTGATCAAGATCTAGATCTTTTGATTTAAAAAGTAAATTAGGGTCAGGACATAAATCTTTCCAAACATCAATTTGATTAAAATAGCAAACACCGGGGAAATCTATTTTATGATCCAGCATTGATAACATTATTTGAAAATGTAAATGGGGAGCCCAATTGCCATTTTCTGGATAATTTGCTATCTCTGCAATTATCTCTCCTTTTTTTACTCTACTGCCTATTTTATTTCTGAGTACACTTTCTACTGTATTATGTCCATACAGAGTATAAAATTCTATATCTTCAATTCTGTGTTTAAGAATCACTAAACCACCATACTCTTTGTGACCCTGATCATTTACAGCTGTTACAACTTCACCATCAAAAATTGCACTTACTTCAGTTCCTGGGGGAAGCCAAAAGTCTAACCCCAAATGGATGGTTCTATTTTCAGTACCATAGTTACCAATTTTTTCGTATGTATCTGATGTATAAATTGATCTTGGTTCTAGATAACCACCTGCTATTATTTTTTCATGTTGATCTTTTTGAAGCTTCTCAATTTTAAATTGAAAGATATCCAGATTTTCTATTTCATTTCTTCCCCCAATCCATTCACTTCCAACACTTAGATCAATTTTATAAAATTTATCTTTTGTTAATTTTGGAAATAAATCTTTCACAAAAAATTTTTTGTTTGTGAGACATTTAGAGAATTTTTTTTTGTTTGGGTGAGCATCTAAATTACAAGCTTTTCTAAAGGAGTAATATGCATATTCTGAGTTTATCCCTGACCAACTTTTCAAAAGACTCCATGCAGGTTTTTCACTAATAAGAAGGTATTCATTATCAGGTTCCTTAACTCTATTAATTAATGATTTTGTAACAGAAATTACAAGTCTCATGCCAATTAAATTATAGAGTAGACTCAACTCATTATCATCAATGTTAATTAAATTGTTATAACCAGAAATTATTTCGCAGCATCCAGCAAGAGGGTCATTTAAATCCATGATTCCATATGTGCATGCTATTGCTAAATCATTTATTTTCTGAGAATATAGTGAGTCTCCAAAATCAATTATAGATTCTATTTTAGGGTTAATTCTTTCATTTGATACAATAATATTGTTGTCGTTGATATCATTATGAATAACTGATTTTTTTAAATCATTGTAAATTGACATATTATTTTTGAAGTCATTTATAAAATGCTCAAGAATTACTCGTTTTTCATTATCAAAATTTTTCAATTGTTCTTCAACCCATAATGAGTTTGATATATCCCAGTCTATTTTACGACTAGAAAAAGGATGTTTAAATTTTTCTAATGATTGAGAGAGAAGAGCGGTTTTATATCCTAGCTCTACTCTTAATTCTTTTTCAATCGGATTAACAGAGCTCCAAAGCCTTCCATTAATCCATGATAATAATCTGATGCATCTATCATTACCTTGACTATCTTTTTCTATACAAAATTTTTCTCCTTTTACTGTTTTGATATTTGAAGCTAAATCAATACTACAATCTTTATTTAAATGATCTAAAATTTTAATTTGATAATCAATGTAATCCAAGCTAAAATTTGATCTTGAGACCTTTAGTAAATATTTTTTATTATTTGATGAATAAATTTTAAAATTATAATCGATCTCTCCATTAAGTTTTTTAACGGATCCAACAATATTATAATTATTCTTAAGAAATTTTTTGATTTCTCTAATTGATATTACTGACTTATTTGGGCTCATTTTAAAATACTGTCTTAGAATAGACCAATTTATGGAGCTGGATTTGGAATCTTTTCATTTACTGAATTTATTTCAGCAATTATCTCTTTAGATAACTTTAAGTTAATACTATCAATATTTTCTTTAAGTTGATTCATGGAGGTTGCACCAATTATATTACTTGTTACAAAGGGTCTATCATTTACAAACGCAAGTGACATTTGGGTAAGACTTAAATCATGTTTCATTGCTATATCATGATATAAGTCTGTTGCCTTAAAGCACTTATCATTGCTAAATCTCGCAAGATTTGAAAATAACTTTAACCTGCTATTTTCAGGCATCTTACCATTTCGATATTTACCAGATAGCACACCAAAACCTAGAGGAGAATATGCTAGCAAACCTACATTCTCTCTCTTACAAATTTCTGCACTTCCAACTTCGAATAATCTATTTAATAAAGAATAAGGATTTTGAATTGTGATCATTTTAGGTAATCCTTCTTTGGAATATTCAAGATATTTCATAATGCCCCATGGATTTTCATTAGATAAACCAACATATCTGATTTTTCCTGAATTAACTATTTTATTTAGAGTTTCTAAAATTTCTCTAAAGTTATCATTCCAGCCATCATCAATATATTCAAATCCTCTTTTGCCAAAATAATTTGTGGCTCTTTCTGGCCAATGCAGCTGATATAAATCTATATAATCTGTTTTTAATCTTTCAAGGCTTCCATTAATAGCATCCTCAATGGAGTTTCCCTTAAACCCTGTCTTTCTGATATGCGCAGTGTAATCACCCGGACCTGCAATTTTGGAAGCAAGTATGATCTTGTCTCTTGTTTTTCTTGATTCAAGCCAGTTTCCAATTATCCTTTCAGTATCAGCATATCTATCAGGAGTTGCAGGCACAGGGTATAATTCCGCTGTATCAAAAAAATTTACTCCTTTATCTAAACTATAATCCATTTGTTCAAAAGCTTCAGATTCAGAATTTTGCCTTCCCCATGTCATAGTCCCAAGACATATTTTACTTACATCAATATCTGTACCTGGTAGTTTATTATATTCCATGTTGTAGTAATTTATTTTTTTGATGAAAAACTGCAAAATATAAAATTTTGAGTCGTTTCAAAAGGGGTAATATGATTTATGTTTTCACTTTTATTAAAAGAGATCCTGTGATCTACAAACAATCTTTTTAATGATGATTCATCATACTGAGTTATATCAAGTCCACTACATTTTTTTGGACCCAAAGTTGAAAAAGTTCCTACTATAAAATTTTTAGCATTTAATTTTACTTTTCTGACATATCTATCAATTTCAGTTTGAGAAGTTAAAAAATGAAACGAAGCTCTATCGTGCCATACTGAATAATTTTTTTCAGGCTCAAAATCATTTATATCACTAACAATCCAATTTATAAATTTAGATCTGAATCCTATTCTATCTTTAGCTCTATTTATTGCATTTTCAGAAATATCTAGAACAGAGATATTCTCATATCCATTATCAATTAGATAATCAACAAATTTACTTTCACCACCACCAACATCAATAATTGGATCATCTTTTTGAATTTTAAAATCACTAAAAAAATTAATCGAAGTAGATGGAATTTCCTGTGTCCACGAAACCTCATGAGGGCTTTTCTCTTTGTATATTTTTTCCCAATGAGATTTGCTGGACATATTTAAAAGTACAAAAAGTAGTTCTAAATAATTAAACTTTGCATAAACAATGATTAAATATTAGTTAATGTATTCAATTACTGTTGATAATGGTAATGTAAAATTGATTATGAACTTTTAATTGTTGGGCCTTTGATTATTATTTAATCTTATTAAAAGTTAATCCAGCTTTTGAAATAAGTCTATTAAGGATATTATCACCCATGGCATAGGATGGTGTTAACACACCATATTTATCATCTAGTTTATCTTTTGCAAGACAAACTGCACTTTCTGCTAACATTTTCGAGGTAGACCCATAACCTGGATCTCTATCGCCAGTTACTTTAAAAGTTGACTTAACACCTTGCTCATCAAAAACAAAAAACCTAAAACTAAAATATCCATTTTCTCTTTCCTTTTTATTTGGTCCCTGTCCAGGCTTAGGTGAAATAATATTAAAAATTTTATCAGAAAAAGATCCTGGTTTTGCGGAAAGAAACATCAATGGAATAGATAAAATTATTCCATTTATTCTTCCTTTCAGTCCTTTACCAGTCATAACAGCCTCGTCATATTGAAACTTTTGTCCATAACTAAAATTACTTAGCGCATTACTTCTTCTTACAATTCGAGTATTTATTCCGGCCATCAAAAAAGGAGATATCCAGCTATTAATTTTTTTATCATACTTAACAGATCTTAAATCCCTTGTGTCAAGACCATCTTGCTGCCCTTTAGGATTAAGACCATATGGATTGGTTAAACTCTTTCTCACTTCCTTATCTTTATATGCCTCATTAATAATATTCTTCATACTTGCATATGTTCCACCGCTGTAGGTTCCTTTTGCACCTGTAACTCTCATTCTTATTGAGAGATTTTTTTTTGAAATAATCTTTTGAATATAATAGACTCCTAAATCTGATGGTACAGAATCAAAGCCACAGGAATTAACAATTCTTATTTGATTAACTTTAGCAGCTTTGTGATAGTTATCAATCATTTTTCTAATCCATTGTGCTTCACCTGCTAAATCGCAATAATGAGTTTTTGATTTTACACATGACTTTACAAGTTGAGAACCATATTTTGCATATGGACCAACTGTAGTACAAATTACTTTTGTTCTTTCAGTCATTTTTATTAAGCTAACATCATCAAAACTATCTGCAATAATTATAGCAATATTTTGATTCAGGTATTTATCCCTTATTCTGTTAAGTTTCTTACTATCTCTTCCTGCAATCGCCCAATTTAATTCATTATGATTATAATTTTGAAATAAATACTCAGCAACAAGTCTTCCAGTAAATCCAGAGGCACCCCACACTATAACATCAAATTCTCTTTTATCTAGTGACATATAATAAATTTATTGGGGATTAAACGAAACTTGGTTAAAATTAAAAGAATATTTACCTTCTTGGAATAAATTCATGAAAAATATTTATAAATTTTTATTAATTGGACTATTCTTTTCAAACTCTTTAATTTCTCAAGGGGATTTTGAGCAGGATAAAAATCATGAGCCAAGAACCATATTATTTATTGGCAATAGTTATCTATATTATGGGGATAGTCTTCACAATCATTTTAAGCGCATGGCCGAAGAATATCTAGAAGACTATGATGGTTCGGCATCAGTAAAATCTGCAACAATTGGTGGCTCTAGATTAAAGCATCACGATGTTGAGAGACTAATCATGCCTAAAGCAATTAGTTCAATTGAAAAGTTTGACTTAGTTATTCTTCAAGGAGGAAGTTCTGAACCATTAACTCAAGAAAATCGTGAAGAGTTTTCATTTTACGCTAAAAAACACATAAAGTCAATCAAAGCTAATAATTCTAAAGCAGCTCTATATATGACTCACGCATTTGTAGAGCCACATAAAGATTTTGAACTAAATCAAATAAGTATTATAGAGGACATTTACACAAAAGTTGGTAAAGAAAATAATGTTCTTGTTATCCCAGTTGGTTTGGCTTTTGATATTGCATATAAGGAAATTCCTGAAATAAAACTTCATCATAATGATGGGACACATCCTAATTTAAAAGGAACATACCTAGCAGCGTGTACAGTTTTTGCTAGTATATATGGAGAATCCCCAATAGGTTTAAAATATGATTATTATGGAGCTATCAATAAAGATGATAAGAAACTGCTTCAAGAAATTGCACATAAAGCTACTTCCATATACTTAAATGAATAATTATGTAGGAATCCATTCATAAAAATTACTTGACTCATTTTTTTTAAAACCTGTTGAAGGATATAACTTATTACCAATATCATTTGACTTTTCAGTTTCCAGCATCATACCACATGCCTTCGACTCAATAACAAGTTCTTTAGACCTCTCTATTAGTAACTTCGAGAACCCTTTTCCTCTTTTATTAACATCAACATATAAGTCATTTAGTAACCAATATTTGCTAACTCTTGTTGATGAAAATAATGGATATAATTGTACAAATCCAGATAATTCATTATTAAAATCACAAACAAATATTTTAGAGTCTTTTTTTTCAATTCGGGATCTTAAGAATTCTTCTGCGACTTTTAAATCAAACTTTTTTCCATAAAACATTCTGTATGAATTAAATAAAACTGACAGATTTTTAAGATCAGACAATTTTGCTTCTCTTACTTTCATAGAATTACTCTCAAAGTTCTTTAACTCTTATGTTTTTAAATTCTATTGGATGGCCTTCTGATTGTAGTGAAATATATCCCTCCTTGAGTGGCTCGCCAATTTGATCCTTAAAGTTGTCCGATAAATATTCTCCACCAATCTTAATATTTGAGTAAGTCATAACTGTATCTCTATCTATTACATGGTGAACAATGGAATCTGAGTAAACAATAAATTCAACACTAATCCAATCTTCATTATGATATGTTTTGGAATTTGAAGGAATACAATGTTTCATGGCTTGAAATCCATTAATATCAACCTCAGTTCCTGGTGAACACATATTCAGAGTTGGTCTATCTTTTAATCCTGATCCACCAAGAAATTGTGCTTCAATACTCACAGGAAACTCTTGATCTAAAAACATTTTTGATGGGTCCTCAGAGTGAAGCATAACTCCACTGTTCTTGTAGTTCCATGCTTCATCTTCGTTTTTAAATGAATTTGCATGCTCACCATAGAATCTGTAGTCCATCTTTAAGTGATAATTTTTAAATTTTTTTTTTGTGTAGAAAATATGACCAAATCTATCATCAAATGAGTCGTAATCTTTGTAGGAAACTCTGATTGCACCATCTTTAACACTAAATGTATTTCGATAATTGTTATTTAATTCATATCCAGCAATTTTCATTTCCCAACCATTAAGACTCTTGCCATCAAAAAGATATGTCCATCCTTGATTGTCTCTATCACAGTTAATTGAAAGTATGCAGATTAAGCTAATATGTATAATGTGCCTCATATCCCTAAGGTATAATTTTTAAAACTTATTTCATAAACTGTAATTAATAAAATTAGTGAGGTAGAAATAGAGTGTTAGTTATTGACTAAGAGTAGTTAAACTTGCTGATTAAGAGTTTGCAAGTTGAACCATTACGTAGACCTTACTAAACATAACAATTAAGAAGATCACAAAAAGGATTTCTGGATAGTATTCTTTGGGAATTTTTTTTATTTTAAACACATTACAAATGTATATCTTAGTTAAATATGAAAATCCAAAATTTTTGTTAATTATAAATCAATTAAATTAATTTAGCTTTATATAAATAATTTTGTTATATGAACAGATATGGTCAAATTAGAGATTTATTATTAGGAGATTTAACAACATCTATATTTATTCTTGGTTTAATTGTTACTGTCTTGGTTTTAATCTCAATAATTTTATCAAATAAAGAAAAAATGGACTATGATAAAGATTATTATGATCGTCATGGTTCTTTGCCTAAATAAATTATTATGAAAAATTTACCTATAATCCTGTTAACTTTAGCTTCTTTTAATTTACACTCTCAAGCGCACATTGGTGTAATGGGTGCATTTGATCTTGAAAATGAATACTCCAAGTTAGGAGTAGGTCTAAACTTCATGCCACTTCCTAAGGTTATGATTGGTGGGGGTGTAATGATAACTCCTTTTGATGTGGATGATGATTATGAAATAATGTTAAATGTTAAATATAATCTAGGTAGATTTAATGTTGCGGCTGGATATATGTTTCACGAAATGCCAGACGACCACATGGGAATGCATATGGGCATGGGATCAATGAACATGGGCTCAATGAACAGTTCAGATGATAATCATAATGAACCGTATATTGGAATTGACTACAAGCTCTTTAAAAATAAAAAAGTTAGGATATTTTTCAATACTTCAGAGTCGATGAAAACTTTAGGATTAATGATGCCAATTTTCAACATTGGGAAAAAAATGCATATGAACCACAACATGGACCATTCAAATCACAATTAGTTTTTAGGAAAACCATTTGTGTTTACCGAAATGATTTCTTGGCACAGACTGCTTATTTTCTAAATACCATTTGTAACCTTTTAAAACAGAACTTAAATATTTTTTTAATCCTGGCTTAATAAATAAAGTATAAATTAGATAATAGCTTAATTTATTTCTATTGCTGAAGACATGTGGATAAACAGTAATATTTAGATTTGATTTTTTATCACCTGTAATTTTCCAAATAACTTTAGATTTCCTCCCAGTTTTCCTTCCAATGTTTAACTCAAAACCGTTACCTTCATCCCATTTATAAAAAATTCTATGAAGCACAACCCCATTTAAATACTCTAATATATCCTCATGATTATCTTTATCCCATTTGACAACTGCGTTTGATTTACAGAATGGATGAGTTTTATTCAAGTTTCCGGGCTCTGAGATAATTTGCCATACTTCTTTATTGTCAAAATCCAAGTCAATTGAACAGCTTACAGGTAAGATCATATATATTATTTAGGAATTAACCATAATTTATTTTCTGAATCAATCTTCCCATTAAGCTCTTCAATTACAACTTTGTCAACTATCTTGATTCCGTTTTTTGCCATATTTTCAAATGTATCAATACCATCGTTGGGGAAATTTTTTCTTGTTCTATGAATATTAAACTTGTTCGATAGTTTCATATTAAATTCTTTTTCAACCATTTCCCTGCCTATTAAAAATCCAATTAATCCTCCCCATGTAGATGTGGGATTATCAGAGTCCCAACCAGCAAGTGTTCCAATTTTTATTGTTTCTTTTAGGTCACCTTCACCATAAAATAAACTTACAAGACTTGAGGCAAAATTAATTCCAGCCGCATAACAACCGTTACAATATAAATTTTTTGAAGTTATATTATATTCATCTTTTTGATTGACTTGATATCTGTAATATATGGAATCTCTTGTTTGTTCCCATTTAATTCCAGAGTCGTATAAGTCTTTAATGTAATCGTACATTTTTGAAGGGTATAAATTATTATTGAGTTTAGACCTAGACTCATTAGCAAGCCAAATCATTTTTTCTTTAATTGATTTTAAATTTTTTGTGTTTGATGCATTTGAATACATTCTAACATAAAACTCAGCAATTTCCTGAGCTTCCTCTCTTGCTGTTGTCTGGATTGGAAGTCTTGACATTTCAATTGCAAATTCTGGTTTTGTGGGTGAGAATAAACCAAAAATTTCAGTTGTTAATTGAGCGTCAATCATATCATAGAATTCATTTTTTTCAGGGTTACTTGTCTCTGGTGGTTCAAAACCCTCTAACATTAAATCAAATGCTCGTTGGTTTGAAACCCATAAATAGTTCTCCTCCTCAATGTAAATATGTCTTAACCACCCTTCTCTTATTTGAGATGGAGTTAAAATATTAGTTTCATAAAAATTTTGTAAATACTGATACATATACTCAATATCTGTATCATCATCTGATCCCCAAATTTCATCTTCTGATTTTAGTATATAATCAATTTTAATGTTTGATTTATCAACTGAATCATCCTCCCAAATACTTCTTTGATCAGTTTTACCCCAATCTTCTCTAGTATAGAAATCACCAGTCTTAATTTCTCCAATATTTCCAATTTTATCATTTTCTGTTATTAATCCAGTCCAATTTGCAATTAGTTGGCCTAACCAAAAACCTTCAAGTTGATCTTGATAATTCTCTTTTGATATTTCAATATATTCTTGTTCCTCTTTATTTAATGAAGTACATGAAATAACTACAGATATAATTAAAAATAGATTTATATTTCTCATAAAACTCATATTACTTATTTAATATTTGTACACTTTTTTTCAGTATTGCTAGTCTTCAATGGACCAATAATCCCATTTACCACTTTCAGCATATAACTCTA
>MDTE01165052.1_pt1 | contig 12862 bp, 13 predicted proteins | sample 811231 | NCBI WGS metagenome assembly MDTE01 (sample SAMN05326651, study PRJNA326480) | marine metagenome | isolation source: seawater | place: Indian Ocean: Red Sea | collected 2010
CAGTTTTTATGTGTACAACACAAAACAGGAAGTTGATATATTGGTTGAGGGAATTCTTGAGGCAATGAGGTATTTCCGGGATGGCGTTAGGTAGTCTTAATGACTTATATAGGGACAAGGTGATTTTGGATCACTGTCGTCACCCTAGGAATTCAGTTGTACCGAATTCACCTGATATATGTTGTGAGGCCGTAAATCCATTTTGCGGTGATGAAATTCGGTTTCAACTTAAGCTTGACTATAAAAGTAGGATCAAAGAAGTTGGGTTTCAAGGTGTAGGTTGTGCAATAAATCAGGCAGCCGGTTCCATTGTTTCCGATTCCCTCGTTGGTCTTACCTTGAATGAGGTGGCTGAGCTTTCAAAAAATTTTGCGAACCTTATGAGTGCCTCTTTACCAGAAGACGTTATTGCGGCAGACGAGGAGGCTATAAATCTTGGTGAATTGTCAGCTTTGTATAAGGTGAGGGAGTTTCCCGTAAGGGTTAAATGTGCTCTTTTAGCCTGGACAGCACTCGACAAGGGTATTTCTGATTTGGCTTAGGGTTCAATCCAAACATGTTGCCAGTGAGAGTATTCGCCAGATGAAAAGTTTGGGTGAAAATTTATCATCTTGTCTGGCCAAGCCCATGCTTCCATATTGGTAATTGGCATGAATCTATAAGCATTTTCTAGTAGATGCCTATTTATCATTTGTATGATGGTTGTTCTGGCATCTGAGTCGTATTCAATTGCTTGTTTCTCCAGCAGGGAGTCCAATGTGTTGTCTTTGTGTTTAGTAGTGTTCCATTTCCCATCACTGTGTAATACTGGTAGTAAGTATCCGTTGGGAGTGGTTTGTGGGAAAGTAGGGCCTGCCAATATTTGGAAATCGCCTGTTTGCCAGTGATTGGCATAAGTTCTTCGGTCAACATAATTGATTACGGGAGTGAACCCCGATTCTGTTAGCTGTTTGGATAGTAATTCCACAGAATCATTGTGGTTTTTGTTGAAATTACCTACCGTTATATCAATACGTAATCTTTGATTTTCATTGGTTACAATCTTGGGGTTGGTATTAGAGAAAAATGTTTGTAATAAGTTGGGGCTTGGGGCCCATTTTGAGTCTGACCAGGGGAAACCAAATGAGAAAAATCCCTGTCCTTCCCAGGCGTTGTCTATGACCAGGGTTGGGTTTGTTGAGGCCATAATTGCCTGTCGCACAACTTTTGAATCTAGTGGTTTATGATTTGTATTGAAAGCTAACTCAAATCCAGATCCAGGAACTGGATTTTGCAAACGCGCTTGTATATGTTTTGAATTAGTGTTCGTGGTATGAAGATTAATTAGATCAAGCAGTCCTACTCTATACCCAGCTACACGTGCAGTGGAATCTGGGACAAAATTAAATTGAATAGCATCCAGACGAGGGGCATCTGTTATTCCGATTCTTGAGATCATTTTAGCTATCCCGTTTTCATCATATTTGTCGAGAGTCCAGGAGCCTGAGGTAGCTCTCTTAAAATATGATTGATCGGCCTGATATGAGTCGGTTATGTGTGGAGAGATTATTTTCGTTCTACCATTCGCTAATGCGGCAAAGAAATCCGCGTCCGGCCACACCAGATTGATGTGAAGTTGATCGTCTGACACGGCTTCAACGTTCTCTATCATATGGATGATGTGTGAGTTGGGAGAAGAGTTATGACCTTGCAATTGCAAACTGTATGCAATGTCTTTTGCGGTTACGCGTTCGGACTTCTGGACATTGTCGTAATGCCAGTTGATGTCTTTTCGAATTTCAAATAGAAACTCGTTGGGTGACACCATTATCCAGTTAGAACATAAATCGCATTCTGTCGAAAGAGATGGTAGTGATATAGATTCATTTGTTTTAAATTTCATAAGTCTACTGTAGGCAATCCCTGGCCCCCATGCGGCAAAGGCATCGGATCCTTCCATGTGGGGATTTAAACTCTCAAACCAAGCCTCCGTGGGAATGGTTAAAGTCCCACCATAATTTCCTATCGATGTTATGTGAGGAGTGGGAATATTCGTGTTTACAGTTGCTATTTCCGTTGGGACACTCGTTGGAAGAATGGGCTTTGATACTTCTATGTACGGTTGTGTCGGTGGGTCTGTTGGTTTTAGGGTCGGTTCATTTAATGTTTTATTATCTAAAAAAATTACCGGTGTGGGCGTTTGAATGGAAAATTGCTGCTCCTGTGAGTTGTTACATGAGACGGCTGAAAATATTGCAACAAGCGAAATATAAAAAAACCATCTCCATTTGTGTGATTGAATAAGCAATGTTTTAACCTAGAATCCGCTGTATTCATATAAAGCTGTTCTTAGAGTTAAGTATAATCTGCAACATGGCCTATAACACCTAAAAAAGTAATTTGAAAGAATAAGAATAAATTGATTATAGATACTCACGTCCATATTCATTCCTATCCCGAAGATGAAATCGATGAGATCCTACAAAGAGCCAATTCTGTGGGTGTAAGCTTAGTAATTGATGCAGGAACCACTCTAGAGACCTCTTCACTTTCTGTAGAGCTATCCTCTCGCCATGATCGTTTTTTTTCAGGAGTCGGGGTGCATCCAATGGATATAGAAGATCCACTGAGCTCTGCAGATTGTGATGTACTTCAATCTATGGCTTCCAGCAACGAAAAAGTGATTGTAATGAGCGAAATAGGATTAGATTATCTAGAATCGTCTCCAGATCGAGCTTTGCAGTTTGATGCTTTTAGGAGGCAAATTTCCATCGCTAAGGAGCTAAGTCTCCCAATTGTATTTCATAGTCGGGAGGCTCACGAAGATTGTTTTCGAGTTCTTTTAGAAGAGAAAGCATATGAAGTACCAGGGGTGATGCATTATTTTCAAGGAACCTTAGACGATGCGAAGAGGGTTATTGACCTAGGATTTTATATTTCAATAGCTCGACCCATTTTCCGACTTGGTCATCTGGCCGATGTGGTTAGCCAAATATCGCTCGATCACATAGTCGTAGAAACGGATTCTTCTCCCCAGCCTTTTAAAAATAACCGTAATAATTGGACGGAACCAAGACATTTGAGGCCCATTATCGAAAAAATTGCCGAATTGCAGGAAAAATCTGTGAATGAAGTTGAAGAGAAAGTATTTACTAACACAAAAAAAATACTATCTAAACGCTGGGATATAGTGGAAAAATATATTTCCTGTGACTAGAGCATTACACGAGAGCGAAAGGGTATATAACCATCCAACCCATGAGAAGTATCCAAGACATGAGCCATCCTAGAAATCCTGGAATAAGGGCTTTCAGGAAGCCAACGTTATTTGCCGATCCGATTGCTCTTGTTACTGTTACCATCAGCCAGATTGAAATGATGAGAAATAAATAAGATCCGATTAATGGAATGCTCGCAAATACGAGAAAAATTCCAGGGCTATAAGCGATTCCAATTGATCGCATACTTGCCCTGAAGTCAATTTCACTTCCCATCATGTTGCAAATAGCTTTCGCGACAAACGCCCACATCATCCAACCTACCATCACAGTGCTAAATGATACTAAGACTGGATATATGCGTTGGATTCCTTCTGTCGGAATTGGATTACTTCCCGAATATTGAACCCAAATCGCTAGTGATAACCCTGTTGCAGCCACAGCTCCAAGAGAATGAAGAACTAACTCTGCTTTAGACCGAAATATAATGGGTATTGACGGGTCCAATGTGGCTGCTCTGAACCCATATTCTACCAGTGAGGGATTCCCACTTTTAGGAGAGTTGTCACCATTAGATTCATTTTTCTTAGGCGGGGGGGTTGTGCTTTTTGTCATGATAATCGATTTGATTTAAGAGATATAAACACCAATAGTGTAAACTTTTCAGACTATATAATCCCACCGTAGGTAATATTATTCAAATCGATTCTTCTACTCTGACTCAAGCCCTGTATTTGACCGTTATTGGTATGGTAACGGCCTTTTCACTTTTGTTGATTCTTATTGGGTCTATTATTGCCGTCCGAACGTTCAAACAGAAAATAGTTTCGAAATATGAGTTATATATTGCCGAAAAAATCTTAGAAACCCACAATAGGTCTGTTGCCGCCGCCGCTGCCGTAGCTGTTATCAGTGCGAAAACTAAGGATCACGGCTCAAACACCAAAGATTGATAAGATTGTAGAAGTAAGATGCAAGAATTTTCTGATTTTTTCTCCAATACTGGAATAGCTAATCTAGATTGGCGTCAAGCCATTATGATACTGATAGGTATTTCGTTCATTGCGCTTGCGATTCGGAAGAAATTGGAACCTTATGAATTATTGCCAATTGGTTTGGGAATAATAGCTGCCAATTTACCTCTTACTGGGTTGGTGGCTTCTCCTATGGATACAAACGAAGTTCAAGGAGCGGGGATATTTGGGATATTTTTTCATTATGGTCTTTCCTTTTGGAATATATTGCCTCCAATAATTTTCTTGGGGATAGGAGCTCTAACGGATTTTGGTCCGGTTATTGCTAATCCAAAGACCTTGCTTTTAGGAGCTGCGGCTCAAGTGGGTATATTTATTGCTTTTTGGGGAGCACTTTTTGCTGGAGCATTAGGTATGGGATTTGGGATAGAAGAAGCGGCTTCCATAGGTATTATAGGTGGCGCGGATGGGCCTACGACAATTTTTCTATCCGCTCGGTTAGCTCCTGAAATTCTCGGAGTGACGGCTGTAATCGCCTACTCGTATATGGCATCGGTCGCATTTATACAACCACCGCTGATGAAACTATTCACAACAGAAAAAGAACGCCAAATAGTGATGGCTCCTCCAAGGGATGTTTCGAAGTTTGAGAAACTTGTTTTCCCACATATCGCGCTTATAGCTATAGTATTGCTGGTACCAAAATCCGCCCCATTGATTGCTATGTTCATGATTGGAAATATTTTTAAGGAAAGTGAGGTTGTCCCGAGGCTCACGAAAGCGGCGTCAAATGAGGTGTTGAATATAGCTACCATATTTCTCATGATTACCGTCGGTACTCAACTAACTGCTGAGAGAGTGTTTGATTTACAAACTATTGTTATTTTGATACTAGGTCTTTTAGCTTTTTGCTGTGGAACTATAGGGGGTATTTTATTTGCCCGTGTAATGAATATTTTCCTAAAGGAAAAAATAAATCCACTCATTGGGTCCGCTGGTGTTTCTGCTGTGCCTATGGCAGCTCGAATTTCCCACCAAATAGGCCAAGAGGAAAATTCTGATTCTTTTCTGCTACCTCATGCTATGGGGCCCAATGTTGCTGGAGTTATTGGGTCGGCCGTCATAGCTGGCGTATTCATTTCCTTGGTTAATTGACATGAGTAGTAAATTACAAATTCGTGTGGGAACCAAATGGTACCGAGTAGAGGTGGAAGATATCACTTCTTATCCTGTGAAGGTTTGGGTTGAGGGTGAGGTGTACGAAGTATCCCTTACAGATGGAGTTTTGGCCCCTGAGCAGGTACCAGATCCTCAACCTGAGACAGATTCAATTAATGGCGATGATATTGTCTCTATTAAGGAGACTGGGAGTGGGGATCATAAATTCTTCAATTCACCCATGCCCGGTTCCATAGTATCAATATCAGTCAAAGTTGGGGATTTAATTGAAATAGGTGATCCCGTTTGTATTTTGGAGGCTATGAAGATGCAGCAGACTATTATTGCTGATATGTCCGGTGAGGTAATGAGTGTGCTGGTTGACTCAGGAGACCAAATTTCTCAGGGTGATGCTATCTGTACTCTCCTCTAGGCGTTATTCATTTATTTTTCATTCAAATCTGTCAAGGCTTTGACTGCCACCTCCAGTTCCCATCTCTCTCGGATTGGGTGTATTAGTTCGAGGGCTCTGGTCATATATTCCTCAGCTCTGCTTAGGTCTCCCTGATCCCGGTATATCATGCCAAGATAGAGGTAGGATCCCCCGAGATTTGGATCTAGGGATACAGCGTATTCGAGATCTTCAGTTGCAAAATCTACTCTTTCTGAATAGTAGTATGCACCTCCTCTGCCCTTATATCCTATAGATAAGTTCGGCATACGTTTGATTACCTGCGAAAAGCCATTGATGGCATCATCGTATTCTTCCATTCTTAGAGAATGAACGGCTCTGTTGTATATAAATAAGGCATCTAATTCTGGCGTAGGGGATCCTTGAGGAATTGGAGTGCTAAGTATTGGATATGGTGTCGATGTCGGGTACGGTGTAGATGTCGGGTATGGTGTAGATAATTCCGCAACGAGTTCGGATGTTGTCTGTTTACATCCTGACAGAGTTAGTAGTAGGAAAAAAGTAATAACTATACATTTAAGGTTATTATTAATTGTCAAAGTTTAGGGACTCCGTTGGATTAAAGGTGTTGCATTGGTTAGTTGACTTGGACTCTATTATAGAAGTTGTGTTAGAACAACGCGCTGTCTTCTTGAAAATGAGCTATGTGTTTTAAATAATTCTGGTTATTAGTTGACTGTGTCACGGGAGGTATGTTTGATTAAATCACTGGGAAATAATATTCCAAAAATTCATCCCACTGCTTTCGTTAGCGAAGCGGCCTATGTGGTAGGTAATGTGGAGATAGGAGAGGGGTCAAGTGTATGGCCTGGTGCGGTAGTTCGAGGAGATATGGGGACAGTCATCATTGGTAAGTATACTAATATTCAAGATAATTCCATTGTTCATGGCGACGCGGACGTTGTCATTGGGGATAGTGTAGTGATTGCCCACAGAGTTTTGTGCCATGCATCGGAAGTAGGTGACGGTTGTCTGCTTGGTAATGGATCCATCATCAATGACGGAGTGAAAATTGGTAAAAATACGATTATTGGATCAGGTGCCATGATAGTTGAGAACATGGAAATTGCTTCCGGCTCTATCGTCATGGGGATTCCAGGTAGGATTCGGGGGGAGGTCCAGCAGAAACATCTAGACTTGCAGAAATGGCTTGTAGGGGTCTATTCTGAAAACGCTAAGCGGTATAAATCTGATGGTAATCTGGAATGATTTTCGATAATTTTATTTTACTTTAGGGTATGCATTTGAAACGGGTAGTACTACTGGAGAACCACCCTCGGGATGAGGGATAACGGCTACCTCAGCGCCGTAGGCTTGTAGGATGTTGGACGGAGTCAGAACTTCTTTTGGTGTTCCATCTGCAAATACATTTCCTTCTGATACCAAGATCATCCTGCTACTATATCTTGCAGCCAATGTGAGATCGTGAATTCCTATAACAGTTGGACCCTGTCTCTTGTCGTGGGAATTAGATACGAGATTCATCATCTTGGATTGATGCGATAGGTCTAGATTAGACGTGGGCTCGTCAAGCAGCATGACGGGAGAGTCCTGTGCTAAAGCTAGAGCTAACATACCTCTCTGCAGTTCTCCCCCTGATATATTTCCCAATTGGCGGTTTTTGAGATTCAGGGTGTCGGTGACTTCCAATGCTTTGTTGACTATCTGAACATCCTTGTGGCTTTCCCACTGTGACAGACTTAGATGCGCGTTTCTCCCCAACATTACGAATTCAGAAAGTCTCATATTTTGCGGTAACCGAGGATTTTGAGGTACTTTTGAAACAATCAAGGCTCGAGATCGTGGGCTAATGCGAGCTATCTCCTGACCCATTACCGATACTTTTCCTTGTGATGGCTTTAACAAACCACTCATCAGTTTTAACAAGGTTGTTTTTCCGGCACCATTTGGCCCAACCAGAGAGACTATATCTGTATCTTTAATTTCTAAATTCACATTTTTAATAACACAGTTTTTGCCATATGAAAATCGGATATTTTCCAGCAATATATTCGACTTCATGTTGTATCTTGCCGATTCCTCAGTAACAAATATATGAAAAATGGAGCGCCGCATAACGCAGTTACTATTCCTACTGGTATCTCCCCTGGACTTAATATGGTACGAGCGACCAAGTCTGCTATTACTAAGAAACAACCTCCCACAATGGCCGCCATGGGAATAAGTGTTCTGAAATCAGAGTCCCAAATAAGCCTTGCTACGTGTGGTGCAACCAAACCCACGAATCCGATTAAACCACTGAATGAAACAACGGCTGCCGTCATCATTGTTGCAACCAAGATTAATATTTTTTTTGTCCTTTCAATATTCACCCCTAGACTAGATGCATATTCTTCGTCTAACTGCATTGTATTCAGGATTCTGCTGTAGGAGAATGTCACAACGAGTCCTGGTATCAGGTAGGGTATTAGAAAGAGACTATGGCTCCACTGTGCCTTGATAAAGCCTCCAAGGATCCAACTTAGTACAACCCTCAAATCAGGATCACTTTTTATCATCAACAGACTGGAAATTGCGGTAGCGAAAGAGCCTATCGCTACCCCGGCTAGAATAAGTGTCGTTAGATGAGTATTAGAAGAACGTACAGCTATCCCGTATGCGACCGAAACCGCTACCAAACCTCCCACAAAAGACGCAATAGGTAAAATGCTTATATTTCCGTAGCTAAATGGAATTCCCGTAAGGAATACTATAGTAGCACCCAGAGATGCTCCGGAAGCTACTCCTATTAGATAGGGATCTGCAAGAGGATTGCGAAACAGTCCTTGAAAAGTCGCTCCAGAAACTGAGAGCGCAGCACCGACTATTAGAGCTAAAACTACCCGTGGAAATCTGAGCTTCCACAATATGGTGTCCCAAGATTCTGGCCACGTTTGGGAAATGTCTATAAAAGGTACTCTGGATAGTGCAATCAACAGAGTAGAATATGGGCTAATTCCAACTGATCCTATAGATGCTGCTACAAGGCAGCAAAAAATCGTTCCTGCTATGCCTAATGACAACCTTAGCCAAGGGAATTTCCAAGATTTTTCGTCATTATATTTTTGATGAGATAGTTGATCTGTCATATGTGGTTCATTTTGCCAAAATGCATTATCTCTTCCAAAGTCCTGGGTATATGGTTTTGGCTAATTCTTCAACTCCAAGTATAAAACGTGGTCCAGATATTGAAAGGAAATCGTCAGAAGGAATTATTACAGCACCGTTACGAACAGCTGTTATGTCTTTGAATTTGTCATCGGGACTTATGCTATCGCTGTAAGAAGCAATAATATATTGAGGATTTCGTTCTATTAACATCTCTGGGCTGAACTGTGCATAACCTTCAACGTCATGTGCTACATTCTGTAGTTTTAGAGTTTTGAAAACGTTTCCAACTAGAGTATTGTTTCCCGGTGTCCAGAGACCTCCGACATCCTGAAATACTTTAGGACCTGCGTTGAATGGGGATAACATATTTTTGATCGAGTTAACTCTATATTCAAAGTCGGTAGCGAGAGCCTCCGCTTCGTCCGTTGCATCTGTTATAGAACCCCACATCCGGAATATATCAGCAGTTTTTTGGAAATCGTCATCGATTGTTTTTATCAACAAAACTTTAAGTCCCGCGTTTTCCAGTTGTTCCTTGAATGTTGGGTAAAATATGTATACAAGATCGGGTTCTAAATTCACTATCGCTTCTATATCCATGTTGAAGGCATCCCCAACTTTTGCTACAGAATCCACTTCTGGCGGGTACGAGACATAGTCATGTGTTGCTATTACTCTGTGCCCTTGACCTATAGCAAAAATAGTTTCAACAGCTGCCGCGTCAAAAGCGACGATTCTATCTGGAGCACCCTCAAAAACAACTTCATTTCCTTCACGGTCCACAATTGATAGTGGGAAATTACTTGGCCGTATGTTTTTTTTATTGCTGGGTATATTTTTTGGATTGGGAGTGATTTGCGTATGCGTATGCGTATCTTGTTTTATATTGGCAGTTTCAGGTAGGGCTATTTTTGCGGGTGCTGCGGGTGCTGCGGGTGCTGCGGGTGCTGGTGTTGTAGGCTGTACAGGGGATTTTTTGGGATAGATCAACTCCTTTGCAGGAGCTGCTGGGGCAGCGGGAATAGGAAGTTCCTGTGGTGTATTTGAGCAACCGAAAGAGAAAAAAATAAAGATCGAAATGATGGTGAATATTGGTAGGTATTTGTTTCTTAGTTTCTGCAACCTGTTAACTCCTAGATTGAAGAGACTTTCTCGGAGGGTTACAGAATGAGCTTAGAGCTTCGATGAATGTGTATTAACAATGACTGCTCCAAAAAGCTCCCGCTGGTGGAAACGTTGGGCAGAGTAGTGGTGGAAAACTGGTTTCTAGCACATCTGACACCTTTCCGCGAAGGCCTAGATGAATGGGTAGGGTGGTGGACCGGACTTGTTCTACTAAAGAACCTACCGTTGCGGGACAGTGTCGGATTTAGACCGACTTCCTCTTTATACCCTGCTGGGCACCCTTTTCCCCAAATGTTTAGTTTTTAAATTATTTGTTCTTGTCTTTTTGAAGTTAAAAAATATGTGTTAGTCTGCTGACGGATCCTCCATGGGTTGTTTTTCTTCACTTTTAACTGAGGTAGCATCACCCACTTCTTCATCTTCTGCTTCAATTTCAGTGACTGTGATTAGATTTCCGTGTTCATCTTCAAATTCGGGTGGTGGTGGGCTGTCAGGGATTGAATCCAAGGCCATTAAATTGTCAAGATCAGCTAATCCTAGTTTTTCCTTTCCTTCGGGAGTGTTATCGTATCGCGCAGGAATGAGCCGCCCGATAATGACATTCTCTTTTAGACCAGTCAAATGATCTTTTTTCCCCGAAACGGCTGATTCCGTAAGAACTCTGGTTGTTTCTTGGAATGAGGCGGCTGCTAGGAAACTGTCCATATGCAGCGAGGCTCTGGTTATCCCAAGTAGTATTGGAATAGCGGTGGCAGGGTCTCCACCTTCGGCCATAGTTTCCGAATTTTTCTGTTCAAATTCCTTTCGATCCATCGGATCGCCAGGTAGTAGGTCGGTGTCTCCGGGTTCGTGAATCTGAACTCTTCGAAGCATTTGTCTTATGATTGCCTCTATGTGTTTGTCATGGATTGGGACACCTTGAGATCTATAAACTTTCTGGACCTCTTCAATTAAGTAAGATTGGACAGCTTCACGTCCCTGTATTTCTAGTATTTGCTGTGGATTCTTAGGTCCGGAAGTTATGGCTTGTCCTGCCTCAACCTCATCTCCATCAGAAATCTCAAGGTTAGAGGCCGCAGGAATGGAATATTCTCTTTGTTCCTCATCTGTCCATGTTATGGTTATTGATCCTTTCTCGATGCTTACAACACCTGAGTTGCGCGCTTGAATGTCTTCTAAATCGTCACCTTCACCACTAGATGCGATAGAGGTCCCAATAATCACCGTATCTCCGTTCTCTACTTTAGGAGTGTATCCAGTTATTGTATATTCATCCACGAGCTCTTCCGAGTTCATGATCCGGACAGTTCTACCTTCTGGTCCCTCTATAAGTTCCGCCTGACCGGAAATCTCGGAAAGCACTGCAGCTCCTTTAGGAGAGCGAGCCTCAAACAGCTCTTCAACTCTTGGCAAACCACTGGTTATGTCTGAGCCTGCAACGCCTCCTGTGTGAAAGGTTCTCATTGTTAATTGAGTCCCTGGTTCTCCAATGCTTTGGGCTGCAATAATACCTACAGCATCGCCTATCATAATCGGTTGAAGATTTGCCAAGGAAAGCCCGTAACATAATCTGCACAGGCCTCTTTCTGCAACACAGGTTAGGGGTGATCTAACCTCAGCACTCTGCACACCCGCATTCTTAAGCAGTTCAATCTCTTCATCTCCAATGATTGAGTTTCTTTCTATCAAAATCTCGCCTGTTTCAGGATTTGGAACAGGTGAAGAAAGATATCTGAATTTTATTCTATCGAAGAAAAGATCCTTTAATGCTTCGTCCTGATATTCTGAAATCATAAGACCTTGGTCAGCCTCACAATCTTCTTCCATAACGATAACTTCTTGTGCTACGTCTATAAGGCGTCTGGTAAGGTAGCCGCTGTCGGCGGTTCGTAAGGCAGTGTCAGCCAAACCCTTTCGCGCCCCGTGTGTGGATATGAAATACTCTAATACGGTCAATCCTTCCCTGAAATTCGACTTTATTGGCCTGTCGATAATTCTACCTCTCGGGTTCGACATCAATCCACGCATACCTGCCATTTGCTTGATCTGGGCTATATTTCCCTTCGCTCCAGAGTTAGCCATCATGTAAATCCCGCCATAATTAGGCAGATCCTCAGCAATAACTTGAGTTAATTCGTCGTTTGCATCTGTCCATATTCTGACGGTGGCATTATATTTCTCATCATCTGTTATTAGGCCGTCCATGTATTGATCATCGAGTTGGGAAACAGATTTCTCTGCCTTGGCTACAATTTCGGTCTTTTTGGTTGAAACTCGCACGTCGTTAATCGCAATTGACACACCCGATTTCGACGAATTCTTGAACCCTAAATTCTTTATATTATCTAGTACTACGGCGGCTTCTTCGTTTCCTAATATTCTGAAGCACTGACTTGTGAGTTCCCTTAATCTATTTCGTTCAACTTCATCGTTTTCGTATGGTATTTCGGATGGTAAAACGTCATTGAATAATATTCTTCCAACTGTGGTTTCAATCCACTTCCCTTCATTATCTCTAACATGGATGGGAGCGCGAAGTGCAATAGCATCTACTTCATGAGCCAAAGTCGCATCTTCAAAGTTGCTAAAGCGTTGGCCTGATCCTTTGGCGTTTTGGTCAAGCGATGTCATGTAATAGCACCCGAGCACCATGTCGAGCGATGGAGTGACAATAGGTTCGCCAGAACTCGGTGCGAGCATATTGAATGTACTAAGCATTAGCTTTCGGGCTTCAAGTACAGCTATTCTTGAAAGGGGTACGTGCACCGCCATTTGATCTCCGTCAAAGTCAGCATTGAAAGCTGTACATACAAGCGGATGGACTC
>MDTE01200770.1_pt1 | contig 12862 bp, 12 predicted proteins | sample 811231 | NCBI WGS metagenome assembly MDTE01 (sample SAMN05326651, study PRJNA326480) | marine metagenome | isolation source: seawater | place: Indian Ocean: Red Sea | collected 2010
ATCATATTTTTCAAATCATAATGAAGATAATGTTCTGCACCACAAAATGGCCAGAAATCATGCAATGTCCAAACAACTCTTTGAGGAATTTCTCCTATTTCTTCAATAGATAAAGTATTGTCGCCTAACCAGTGAAGGTGAACGATCTCGTTACGATTTTTCTTAAATCTTTTTTTTAGTTCTTGACATAATCCACTTCTAAATGGCGCCGTGGAGTGTAGTATTGGATTTTCAGTACTAAATCCGAATCTAGAAATTTTCGCTAAGTAAGGTAAAGATCTAATAAAAAATTTACTTTTGTTTAAGGGTGGTCTCCCAACTACAGTAAAATCATCACTATCTTTTTTCATTACTCTCATAATGGATTCAATATTATATTTTTTTTTATTTTCAAGAAGTGATTTGTGTATTCTGTAAGCTGCTCTTGCTGCCCCACCACTTATATCACTTGAATTTATATGTATAATGTTCATTTCTTATAGATTAATTGACCCTAACAATAATAATAATACAGAATTAATGAATGTAATTTAAGTCTAGCCTAAGAGGCTTTAACTCCTAACCGACTGCAAGTCATAAAATACTAAAAAGAAGCAAGTCTTAATCTTTATCACTTCTTATGTATTATTGATAAATCTAAATTGATAAATCTATTGTGAGTTTTGATAGAACATAAAGTTAAATTAAAAATATATAAAGTTTCTCTTTTCAATAACTACTTATAATGGGTCTGAATTAAATCAATAAATAATGGTCTAATTTTAGTAATAAATCCTTATAATTTTCTGGATATTGAAAAAACTGTCAATATATTTTATTATGCAATATATTTATTTGAAAATTTATATATGGTCTTCGATAAATTGGCTTAGATGGTTTGAAATTTTTAAAATAAAATGTTGTCAATTGAAATTTAATTATGTTGAAAAAAAAATTAAGGCAGATACTTAAAGATAATAATTTATATCATATATTCATTGAAATAAAAAACACACTTAAAATTACACGAATAGTAACTAAATTATTAATTTTATATTTTAGGTTTTTTGGAAATTTAACAAGTGAAACAACTTTTTTAATTGATAGAAACAGTTTTGGAGAATCAGTTTTTGACTACACAGATGCATTAGCAAATTTAAAAAAATTTCTTGATGATTCTGATAATAGAAAAAATAAAATTAACAAATTTCATATTTACATCAGAGGAAAGCCAGCCAATAAAATTCTAGATAATTGGTTTCACATAAATATGAATATTATTGTGAAGAAATATCTTATAGAAAAAAAACAAATAAATGAGAATATTTTGCGTTATAAATTAAAATTCAAAAAAACTCTCTTTCTAAACTATATAAAAGAATTCACTTTAAATCAAAAATGCAATACTGGTTATATGATTCGAAGTGGGAGCAGAAATCTATATACAAATAGATACAATATTAATAAAAACTATAAAACCTTATTAGAAGATAAGCAATTTATTAATTTGGAAACATTGTGTAAAGAATATCTTTCAAATCAATTAGATACAAAAATAAAAAAAATTTGTAAGAAGAAAATTGCAGTATTTTACGATTATGATATTGATAATAGAAAAGATAGGTTTTCTGTTGATTCTAAAAATAAATTAAAAGAAAATCTTTATTTGAGATATATAGAAAATGATATAGTTCAAGAAAGTTTTGAAGAGTTAATAAAAAGAGATTATAATATTGTCCGCCTTGGCAGATCAAATAATAGATTCCCTTTTAAAAATGTAAATTTTCATGATCTAGCTTATGAATATAGTAACTCAAATGAAATGGAATCTCTTGATTTTATTATTCCATATAACTCAGAATTATGCATAACTTTAGGGTCTGGAGGACAATCATCTGCCCAGTTATATGGATTACCAATTTTTTATGTTGGATATAATAGATTAGATATTTTTCATTTGCTTTATAATACAATGCTAGTCCCAAAAAAATTCTATTCCTCAAGTGGTAAATTAGTTCCTATTAGCAAATTACAGAATATTAATAACTATTATCCATATATGAAATCTTACTGGGACTCCAAAAAAATTAAAATTAAATCTCCCACAAATTCTGAGGTAAAAGAATCTTTACTAGAATTTCTTTACTTTTTAAAAAACAAAACTAATTTCTCAAATTTGCAAAACCCAAATATTAATAAGTGGAGAGAATTTTATTTGAAAAGTAGTAAAGATTTTAAACGATTACAAAGAATTCCTTACAGGCCTAAGATAGAAGTTTCATTTATGATATCAAATCATGAATTTAAAAAATATAGAGACTTTTACTCATAAGAAAAATTTAGGTAGGATTTACTTAGAAATATAAACTAATTTATTTATTTATTTTCAATAAATTTGCACAAATTTTTAGGAAGTTAAATATTCCAGACAAATCTTTGAAAATAATTCCAGAAGCTTTACCGTATAGGAGGATAGAAAGAATTTATTATATAGAGAGATTAGGGGGATTTTGTCTTAAGATTTAATTGCAAATTATTCTTTTATTTAATATCTAATAAAGTTGTGAAATTTTAAAAAAAATTTCTTAGCTTATGTATTTTTGTAGTGAAAAAAGCATAGAATAAACTATATCATTAGTACTAAAATATATTTTTTATTATGAAAGAAATAGATTTCATGAGTTCACTTCATAAGAGTACAAAAAGAAACTATTTAGGAAGAGTAAATGATAAAGATTTCCCAAAAGCGAAAGCTGCTGACTTAGCAAAAAAATTTGATTTTGATTATTGGGATGGAGATAGAAGAATTAATTATGGAGGATATAAATACATTCCTGGCAGATGGGATGGAGTTATTCATGAGATGATAAATTTTTATAGATTAGATTCAAAATCTAAAATACTTGATATTGGTTGCGGCAAAGGTTTTCTTCTTTATGATTTTAAAAAAATATTGCCAGAATGCAAAGTATATGGCATCGATATTTCAAAATATGCGATTGAAAATTCAAAGCCAGAAATCAAATCGAATCTTAAAGTAGGGAATTCATCAGAATTACCATGGAGCAATAATTACTTTGACCTAGTAATTTCAATAAATACATTTCATAATTTGTATTGTTATGAATTAGAAAAATCATTAAGAGAAATGGAAAGAGTGGGGAAGGAAAATAAATATATATGTGTTGAGAGTTATCGCAATGAAGAAGAAAAGACAAATCTTTTATATTGGCAAGTTACTTGCGAATCTTTTTGTACGCCAGAAGAGTGGAAATGGTGGTTTTGCCATACAAAATATACTGGAGACTACTCATTTATATATTTTGAATAAAACTACATGAAAATAAGAAGATCGCTAGCGGCAATGTTAGTCGAACAGAATAAACCCTTGGAAGTTGGATTAATTGATTTTCCAGAATCTCTTGAGATTGGACAGGTATTGGTCAAATTACACTACAGTGGGATTTGTGGTTCTCAAATTGGAGAGATTAAAGGGGTTAAGGGTCCTGATCCATATTTACCTCATCTTATGGGACACGAAGGTTGCGCAACTATTTTAGAAATAGGAAAAGGAGTAAAAACTGTCAGTCCAGGAGATTTAGTAGTTCTACACTGGAAAAAAGGAGCAGGCATCGAATCAAATCCACCTAGATATAAATATCAAAATTCAAACTTAAATGCAGGATGGATTACAACATTCAATGAATATGCTGTAATCAGTGAAAACAGATGTACAACTATACCGAAAGAAACAAATAAAAAAATCGCATCTTTATTTGGTTGTGCAATTACTACTGGATTTGGAACGATAGAAAATATAGCAAAATTAAGAATGGGAGAGTCAGTTGTCATTTTTGGTGCAGGAGGAATAGGTTTAAATATGATTCAGGCTTCTCTTTTAAGAAACGCTTATCCAATAATCGCAGTCGATTTAACTGAGGATAAGTTAAATATGGCGAAGGCTGTAGGGGCTACACACACAATTAATTCAAAACTTAAAAATTCAGAACAAGAAATAATAAAAATTCTAGGGGAGAACCAATTAGATGTATTTATAGATAATACTGGCATACCTTCCATTATTGAAATGGGCTATAGAATATTAAAATCAAGGGGAAAGGTTGTACTAGTTGGGGTGCCTAAAAAAGGTCAGAATATAAATATTTTTTCTCTTCCAATGCATTTTGGTAAAACAATAGTTGGATCCCATGGGGGTGATATTAATCCAGAACAAGACATCATAAGGTACCTAAAATTAATAAATAATAAATCAATTAATTTAGAAAAATTAATAAGCGATTATTATGATTTAAAAGATATAAATATCGCTATTTCAAAAATTTTAGAGGGGGAGATTTCAGGAAGAATAATGATTAAATTTTGATATAAATTGAAAATTAAAAATAAATAATACTTTTATGATTTACTTTTATATTTGTTTTAGTTTGATGATCATTAAAAAATAAAAAATAAATTTGAATTCTAGTCAGCAAAAAAATAATATCGATATTTAAAGTAATGATTTTCAAAAAAAAAGTTCTTCTTTAGAATTTTATTTAGAAAATTAAATAACATAATTAATGTTAAAATGAATTTTGGTTTAATATTACAAAAATCAATTTTTTAATAGTTTATTATGAGTTATGAGATTATTAGTAATTGGAAGTAATAGTTTTAGCGGCTCTCATTTTGTAAATGAAGCTTTAAAAAATAACCATACAGTTTTTGGAGTTAGTAGATCAGAAGAACCTAAAACTTTATTTTTACCTTACAAATGGTCTAATGAAAAATTAGAGTTAAAAGACTTAAAAAAAAATTTTAGATTTAAATCTTTAGATATTAATAAAGATCTTGATAAATTAATTAAATTAGTTGATGATGAGGAACCTGAATACGTAGTAAATTTTGCATCGCAAGGAATGGTTGCTGAAAGCTGGAAAGAACCAACTCATTGGTATCAAACTAATTTATTATCTCAAGTAGCATTTCATGATTACCTAAGAAAGAAAGATTTTTTAAAAAAATATGTTCACATTTCAACTCCTGAAGTATATGGAGATACAAATGGTTGGATAAAGGAAAATCATAATTTTAATCCAACTACTCCTTATTCAGTAAGTAGAGCAGCCTGTGATAATCATTTACTAAGTTTTTTTAAGGCGTATGATTTCCCAGTCATTTTCACGAGAGCGGCAAATGTTTACGGACCGGGGCAACAACTTTATAGAATAATTCCAAGAACTATCTTAAGTATCAAAACAGGTAAAAAACTATATCTTCATGGTTGTGGCCATTCCAAAAGATCATTTATACATATAAGTGATGTTGTGAAAGCAACCTTAAAATTAACTCTTAATGCAGAGCCTGGTTCATGTTGGCATATTTCAACTAAAGAGGCTTTATCCATAAGGAATTTGGTACAAAAGATTTGTAATATTGGAAATTGTCCCTTTAATGAAATTGTGGAAGATGTGGAAGAAAGATTAGGGAAAGATAAAAATTATTTTCTTGACAGCTCTAAAATTAGAAAAAAATATAAATGGGAGGATTCAATTAGTTTAGAAAATGGAATAAAAGATACTTTCGATTGGGTGGATCAGAACTTTGAGGAGCTTAAAAAGCTTAAATGGGATTATATTCATAAAAAATAATAAAACCTTATTTTTAAAATTGAATTGATGAGATATTTTTTAAAATAACTTCAATTAAGTGCCACGAAAACTTTGAATAGTCACCTAAGAAATCTTCAAAATTTTGTACAGCTTCTTTATCGGCAGAATCAGAAATTACTCTTATTAATAGCCAAGGTACTTCCTCTTGATATGCGACTTGCGCAACTGCAGCACCTTCCATTTCAACAGCCTGCATTCTAGGGAATTCTTTTATTATTAAATTACGGGATTTTTCATTAGATATAAATTTATCGGCTGTACCAATAATTCCATCATATATTTTCCCAAAGTTTGATGAGTTATTATCTTCTAAGTATTTCTTTATCGAATCGAAAGCCCATTTTTGTAACAAAGAATTTGTTTCTAAATATTTTTTATTCAGAGAAGGAATTATAAATTTATCAAATATTGGTCTAGCATCCATATCGTATTGACAAACTTTGTTGGGTACAATAATATCCCACTGCTTTAAATCATGATTTAAAGCACCTGCAACCCCTGTAAATATTAGAGTTTTAATTGGAATAGTATCGCTTTCCAAGGCTAATAATCTAGTGGCAGCTCTGGCAGCGCTAACTTTACCCCAACCACTCCATGCAGTTGTTACTAAAATATTTTTTTTATTTATATTATCCACCCAATAACCTCGATATATAGTTAAATCACCATATTCGAATCTTTTGACGTCAATTAAATTATCTAAAGTAGATCCTATTTCTTCAGGCATGGCACTTAATATACCTATATGATTTATAAATTGCATGGTAAAAATTTGATTATAAATTTCAATTATTATGCATTTTACTTTAATTGCAGGTATTAATTTTTTAAAGTTATTTGTTTTTAAATACTAAAAAATAGAATTTATTTAGATTGATTATTAATATTCTTAGGTTCTTTTAATTCTTCTATTATTTTTTCTAATTCTTCAGAGTTTTGATTAAGGTCTACTTGAAAATTCTCTGAAGCAAATGAAATAGTATCAAATTTTATTCGAAAAGAATCAACAAGCTCTTTTATATTTCCAGGATAATCAAAGAATTGCGTAGATGAAAAAAAAACAATATTGGAATTGCTTGGAGCTAAACCGAAAATATTGAATAGTTGAATAAAACAATATGGGTATACGAATTCTGGGAATGGGATTGAGAAATTTATATTTTCATATTGACAATATTTTTTTATAGCTATATTTTGGTCTCTGGATGAAAATCGGCCTAAAGGAATTGGCCTCATAGATGTATAAGTAATTATCATTGAAAAATTGGTTTTTTATAAGAGTCTGTTACCTCAGTTAATTTTGATATCTTGTACCTCTTGTAAAATGTTGAGAGTGATTTACCTTCACAATCATGGTGAAGGTATGGTGAAAAGAGATTTTTAAGCCTGTAGTTTATTGAAACTCTTGTATCTTTAGTTAAATTTGTATTAGATCCATGATACATAATCGGTGTAAAAATTAAATTCTGATTAATATCTATATTCAGATATTTAGGTTTTAAATGCAACTCAGCATACTCACTAATAGTAGGTTGGTTAGGTTTATTTAAAAAAGCTAAATTCTTGTGCAGTTTTAAAGATTCCTTAAGATCTGTTATGAATAACGAATTAGAAGAATAACACTTAGTAAATGGTATCCAAGAAACTATTTGATGAATGGATTCGCCAGTATTTATGTCTGAGTGTAGAGGTATTATAGATGATTTATCATTAGGGGGTACTATTGAAAGATTAACTTTTAATTGTACTGCCAAATCAGGACCAAGAAGTTTACTAATTTGATTCTTTATAAGTGAAAAGCAAAGATCATGTAAATTCGGGTAAGAATTAATTAGATTATAAGATTGCATTCTTACTTCATTTACATGAATATTATTTACAGTTTCATGCAATTTTGATAATGATTTTATTTCTTTTCCACATACATTTTTTACAGAGATTTTGATAGATTCTTCAACTATTTCTTTTAATTGTTTATAAGAATCATTATTTTCATGGTCGATTATTAAATAACCGTTGCTATCAAAATTTTGGATCATTTAAGATAATCTTTTTCAAATTGAATAGCATCAAGCAAAATATCATCGATGTCAACATATCTGTATTTGCCCATTCTTCCCACAGAGTGTACATATTCGGGCAATCTTTTTATATACTTTTCTGCTAACTCTACTTGGCTTTTAAGCAAAGTAGGATAAAGTTTGTTTTTTAAGCTGGGGACTTCCAAAGTTATGAGACTATTAGGTGATTTGTGATTTGTAAATTTTTTGAATTCTGTAACTCTAGTTTGGGTTTCTTTAGGACCAGGATAATAAATGAAATAAACATCGTCAGGGAGTACTTGTTCGATAGGTAATACAATTTTATGCACTTCTCTACCTACATACTGTAGTTCTCCTAAATCATAATCAAATAATAGATCAGGCGATGTTGTAGAAATAATCATATCTGTCTTAAGTAGTTCACCATTAGATAATGTGATTTGTTTTTTATCAAAATCAATTTTTTTAACTTCAGTATTAATTAATTTAGTTGTCCCTTCTGTAGACCATCCAAAGTATTTGTTATAGCCATCATGTGCAATTGGGTAAGCATTTATCCAACCTGTATGAAATTCATAACGGGATCCTGTTTCTAATGGTTTTCTTTTTACAGTTGCTTCAAAGCCGAAATCCATTTTTCTATTATCATCAAGAAACCAAGCTTTCTTATTGTAAAATTTATTGTATCTTTCATATAAAGTTTTACCTACTCTTCCCATCCAAAATTCCTCAAAGTTACGGGCCTCTGTTTCGCCACTTGCTTCAAGTAATTTTAATTCTTCAAATATTTGTGAGGAACAAGATAATTTGTCTATATCGTCTTGATGCAATGGGTAAGTTGTAAAAACATCATCTGGCTCTTGATAGCTATAATTAATTTTTTTAATATGTCTCATCGGAATAACTTTTTCTAAAAATTCAAATGCAGGCATAGAACTTTCAGGGGCTATAAAATGTCTTGGACCGTAAGTAAATGGATGACCTCCATGAAAAAAAGTTTTTACGCCTCCTCCTATTAGATTTGATTTTTCAATAATTGTTACATCCCATCCATTCTTTACGAGAAAATAGGCATAACTGCAACCAGAAAAACCTCCACCAATTATTGCAGCAGATTTATTTGTCACTCTTTATTTATATTATTAAGGCATGAGCAATTTAGCATATTTCGCACTTACAGTGCTACTTCCATCCCGAGGAGGCATCTCTTCCCAAACATTACATTTAGCACACATTTCTATTGAACACTTGTTACCTTCAAGATGACTATCTCTAATTCTATTTAAAGTAATGGAATTCCATAATTCTTTAATTGAAGAATCATTAATATTTCCAATTTTATTTTGAGCTCCATAATCCACATTGCACATTGGCACATCTCCATTAGCAAAAATTGGCATTAGTGACCATAGAGCTACACAAGGTAAATGGGTCTCAGTATTTTCTGAAATTGATTTAAATCCATCTAATTGACCCCCCCAATCGAAAATGTTATGAAAATAGATACGATCTTTAGTGGGATCTAATATATTTAGTTTTTCCCAATAATCTTTATATGACTGAAATTCATTTTTATTTGATTCTTGCCTTATCATTCTTATCCAAATTTCGCAATTTGAGTTCATTTCATTTCTTATTTTTATAAAATTTTTAGCATTTTCAATACATTTTTCGAATATTAATCCTCTTCTGATAGATTCATATACTTCTTTATTAAGACTATCTATTGATAAAGTGACCATATTCATACCTGCCTCAAGAATTTCTCGTGCTTTTTGCTCGGTTAGCAAACTAACATTTGTCGATATTGATACATTTGGAATATCAAGCTTCTTAAGATACTCAACTCTTTCAGGTAATTTTCTATCCAAAAGAGGTTCTCCATCTCGATAAAGATTGACCCGCTTTAAATGTTTTTTATTCTCGCTTAGTTCATATGCAATCTTTTCAAAAAGACTATCTTTCATCATCTTTTGTTCTTTGTTCCAATCATCTATTGTGCACATAGGACAACGAGCATTGCATGCGTTTATAGTCTCAATTTCAAAATGTGATGGGAATTCAATTAAATCTCTATAGTCACTAATATTGGGTTTAATCCTCTTAACCAGATATTCCTTTCCCAATTTTTTTCTGTGTATATCTTTAATAAGTTCAGATGAAGACTTTGAGCTAGATGGCTGACCAAAAATAACTTCCTCTATTGAGTTTTTTGACATTTAGCTCAATTTAATATAAAAATTAAATTCAATCATATCATATAAAATTTTTTGTGCCATTCATGGGCCCATGATGGATAAATGGCATCTTCATCCTTAATAAAAGGTCCAGTCGATGTTTCTAGATAAGTACATTTTTCACTTTTTATACCTATTGCATGAACCATCCCGGGAGGACTTTTAAATCCATTATAAGGTAACAAATTTTTTACATCATTACTCCCACTTGATTTGTCAAAGGTATAAAATTCCATTTCACCTTTTAAAACGAAAACGAAATCAGATTTATTTTTGTGAAAATGAGGTGGAATATTCATCCCTTTTCTCTCTACAATTAGCATCACTTGACATAATTCTTCAGGGTTAGTGTGTATACAGATTCTGCAATTGGTTTTTTCATTTTCAGAGAAATTTTCTAAATCGTTGATCAATTCTTTACTTAAACTAAGAGGATATTTCCCATTCCAAAACCAAGTGGGTGTTCTTGCATCTTTAAATTTTTTAAGAAATTTATTATATTTATCCATTTTTAATAATTAAGTTTCAAAAAATTTTAATTTGCTTGGAGTAAATTTAAATTTATTTTTTAATTTTTCACAAGACATCGTAAGATCAGGGGGCACTTCATAAGTTAAATTTATATCTGAAATTGAACATTTTTTAATTTTAGTGTTTATTTTGAGATTATCTTTTAAAGCAAGTGCTAATGAATACCTAGAATAATTTTGCATTCCGCATAAGTTAATTAGCCCGTACTCTTCTGCTTTAATTGTTTTTAATATAATTGCACCACAGTCCTCAATATTAATTGGAGTAAAGAATTGATCAATAGCAGCACTATAGATTTCATTAGTTTTCATTTCATTTAACATTTTATAGAAAAATGATTTTTTGTGACTAAGAGAAGCAATTTTAGATATCCTAAAGATTGTAGTTTTTTCATAAAAAGCAATAAGGAAGTCCTCTAATTGACTCTTTTGAAGACCATATTTTGTGTTAGGTGACTTTTGAGATTGTTCTGAGTAATTTCCTTTTTTTCCATTAAAAACATATTCAGATGAGAATGTAATTACAGGTATATTTTTCTTTTTAAGTTCTTTAATGATATTTACTTGAGAAATAAAATTTACTTTATTTGATAAATTTGGTTCTAATTCACAATAACCAACATTTGAGTTAGCCGCAGCTAAAATTACAACTTCAACTCTTGCCCATTCTATTTGAAGATTTGATATAGGATTTAAAATATCATAATGGCAGATATTTTTACCAAATAATTTTCTTGAAGTACCTATTACATCATAGAAACGTTTTAAATCTTTAAAGAGATAATTCCCAAGTAAACCATCTATGCCAATTATAAGAATCATAAAAAAAAATACTCCTTATTCCATTAACCATATCGATCCCACCAAATTATAATAAGACTGAGCTTTTAAAAATATTTGTTTTTTATCATATTTAGAAATATTTTTATTTAATATCTGATTTAAAATTATTATTGACCATTTTAATCTATACAAAAATATATACTCTAAAAGAATATTTAAATCGATCTTTTTATTTAAAATTATCGCAAACCTCTTTAACAAACTAGTTGCCTCATCGTAATTCATCAAATTTTCTGGCTGAATCACAAGATCTGTATATTGTTTATAAGGATCATCCCAACCAGCATATTCAAAATCAAAAAAATATAATCTACCTTTAAATCTCATTGCGTTATGAAAACCAATATCAGATTGAGATAATATAGCCGAATTTTTTGTATGAGATATTTCTTTAATATTATATATTCTTTCATCAAGATAAAGATTGATAACCTTTAAAAGTTTTTCTTCTATCCAATGGCTTATTAATGGAGGTTGATTATTATCTAAATTTTTAAGGAATTTTTTAATTCTAAATTGAATAAATTTTGCATGTGAGAATATATCAAAAAATGATTCGGATGCATTTTCAATTTCAAATGAAATATTCTTTTTCTTAATTTGTTGAATACTTGCAAGAAAATCTAGAAGATCTTCCCAATCCTGGTAATTAGGATTTCTTATTGGATTTCCTTTTATCCAAGAAAGAATGATCCAATTATACTTTCTTGAAAAAGAAATAATTTTTGGAATATTTTCTATTTTTTGAGATTCTAATAAATTTAAGAATCCTTTCTCTGTTGCTAGTCTATCTCTAATATCTCCAGTTTTATTTATATATTTTTTTAAAAAATAAGTTGCTTTTTCACTTTTAATTTTCCACGATAGGCTATTTCTTCCAGAATGAATCATTTGAAATTGACTTTGCATAATTCCAAGATCTTTTAAAGAGGAATTTACAGAATTTTTCAAGCCTTCTTTCATATTCATCTTGCATTAATAATTTCGCATAAATGAATCCAATCATCTAAGACAAAATCCCAGTTATCGCCTTTAGGTTTTGATTGATTATTTAAATATAAAACTCTATTAATTTTCTTATCAACATTTTTTAAAATGTCTGGTAAGTCATCAATAAAATATGTACAGCCGGAGTTATTTATATTATCTAATTTTGCTTCTTTAGTTGGTTCAAAATAAATATCTTCATATTTTAAATTTAGGCCTTGTGTCGACATAAAATTATTTTTTTCGAGCCATGCTGTGGCCGCTCTATGAAGATTATATTTAGGACCAGAATAAGGGTATTTTGTCTTATGACTAATAATAATTAATTTAAATTCATCCTTTATTTTTAAAAGAGATCGCAAGATATTTGGAGCAGGTTCTGCATCAAGAATTCTGTTTCCATAGACTTCACTTTGCAATTTAGTAAATTCATGATCTTTATTTTGATTTCTCAAAAAATCTCTTATTTTAATTTTATTTTTAGGAAACTTTGCAGGAATTAATTTCTTATCAAGAGCAATTTTGTAGAATAAATTATTATAAACAACAATTGTATTATCAAAATCAATGCC
>MDTE01132286.1_pt1 | contig 12859 bp, 9 predicted proteins | sample 811231 | NCBI WGS metagenome assembly MDTE01 (sample SAMN05326651, study PRJNA326480) | marine metagenome | isolation source: seawater | place: Indian Ocean: Red Sea | collected 2010
AGTGCCCCCGCAAGGACTCGAACCTTGAACCTACTGATTAAGAGTCAGTTGCTCTGCCAGTTGAGCTACAGGGGCTAGGAAGTCCGATTCTAGCTGTTGGCGAGGGGGTGACAAGCCTGCAAGAGGCGAGTGAGGTGGATCGGCCGGTTGCAAACCGAGACCCGAAAGCCGACAAACGGATGGTAACCATATTCTCTCGGGTTCTTTTCGTGAACGACACATCGGCATCGACCGGTTCGCTCCCGGACGCGTTTCGTCGAAACCTCGCCTGGAGCGTCTGTCAGTTCGTGTTGCGGTGGTTCTTCGCGTTGTTCGTGGGATTCCGAGCACGGGGCATGCAGCGATTGCCTGCCGGCAGTGGTGCCTTGCTCGTGGTCAATCACCAGAGCAATTTCGATCCGCTGTTGGTCGGCGTGCCCCTGCAGCGGCCGGTCAGTTTTATGGCGAGGAGCACGTTGTTCTCCATCCCCTTTGTTGGCTGGATTTTGCGGAAGACGTACGTTGTGCCGATTGACCGCGAGGCGGCTCGGGCCGGGCCGATTCGTGAACTGGTGGCGCGGCTGGAGCGTGGATTCCTGGTGGGGATCTTTCCCGAGGGGACGCGGACCCACGACGGCAAACTTGGTGAATTCAAGCCGGGCTTCATCGCACTGGTCCGGCGATCACGGTTGCCGATCGTTGCAGTGGGGATTGCCGGGGCATTTGAATCCTATCCACGTGGCCACCTGCCGCGACCGGGCAGGATTCGGGTGGTTTTCGGAACACCGTGGCAGCCCGAGGAGTACGCCGAGTACTGCCAGCGCGGGAGTGAAGCCGAGTTGGTTGCGGCAGTGCGGCAGCGCGTGCAGGATTGTATTGATGAGGCAACCGCCTGGCGTGAGGGCCGGGTGGTGGAGACCGAGTCGTGTGACTGAGTGAGACGCCCTGGGAGGACTATCGATGACATTGCCACGAAAACGTCCGGTTGTTGGAGGTCGCCACGGAGCGGTCGCCTCGGCCCATCCCCTGGCCAGCCAGGCCGGCCTGGACATTCTCCGCGACGGTGGCAACGCCGTCGACGCTGTGGTCACGATGGCCGCGACACTGGCGGTCGTGGAGCCATACATGAGTGGACCCGGTGGTGTGGGGTTCTTGTTGCTCCACCGTCCCGGCGCTGCACCCAGGGTGCTCAACTACAGTGGCACCTCGCCGACCGGAGCGGTGCCGGAGGCGTTTGACGAGGAAAGCCGCGAGGTCGGTCCGAAGTCGGCGCTGGTGCCGGCCAACGTGGCTGGCTGGTTCGAAGCGATCGCGACAGAAGGAACCCGGTCCCCCGCGGACATCTTTGCCGCGGGAATCCGCCATGGCCGTGATGGGTTTCCGTTGCATCCAGCCAATGCGTTGTTCATCGATGTTGCCCGTCCTCGCCTCAATGACGTGGGGCAGAAGGTGTTCGGCGGCCTGGAATCGCGGATTGGCGAGATTCATGTCTCCACCGACCTGGCCAACACCTATGCCCGACTGGTGGAGGAAGGACCGGAGTTGTTCTACACCGGTGAACTGGGCCAACGGCTTGCTGATTACATCCAGGAACAGGGAGGATTGATCACTCGTGAGGACATGGCCAATTACCGTCCCGAGTGGGAGGATCCGATCGAGGTCAATTACCGTGGGCTGACGGTGCGGACACCGCCTCCGAACAACGAGGGCATGCAGATTCTCGAGACGCTGAAAATTCTCGAGGGGTTTGACCTGGCCTCCCTGGGCCACAACTCGACCGAGTACATCCACCTGCTCAGCGAAGCGATCAAGTTGGCCGTCGTGGATCGCATCCGCTGGTGCGGGGATCCAAAATTCTCGCCCGTTCCCCTGGATCAACTGCTTTCGGAAGCCTACGCCGTGGCCCAGCGAGAACGGATTGACCACGATCGGGCGACGTTGGTTGAGGGAGAACGGTGGGGGGGATTCCGCGAGGGTGATTTCCTGGCTCCTGGCAAGGTCGATGGCCTGACGACTCATCTCTCGGCCGTGGACGCCGAAGGCAATGTCGCCAGCATCACCCAGTCACTGGGCAACGGGTTCGGGTCGGGCGTGATGATTCCCGACACCGGCGTGTTGCTGAACAACTTCGTCTACTGGACCGAGACCGATCCGGCGTGCACGACGCCCAACCGGATCGAGCCGGGCAAACGGTGGAGTTGCTGCATGGCCCCGGTGCACGTTGTTGATGGCGAGAAATTCTGGTTCTCGATCGCGACTCCAGGCAGCTACGGGATCCTGCAGACGACGATGCAGATGTTGCTGAACATCGTTGAATTCGGAGCCGACGTGCAGGCGGCGATCGAGGCCCCGCGATTCCGCGTCTGGGAGGACACCCGCATGCAGATCGAGGACCGGGTTCCCGGCGATGTGCGTGGTGCCCTGGAGATCCGCGGGCACGCGCTGGAGGACATCGGTGACTTTTCACCACAGGTGGGTGGTGGCCAGGGGGTGCTGGTCGATCCACAAAGTGGTGCCCGGCTGGCGGGTGCCGATCCTCGTCGAGATGGCTACGCGTTGGCCTACTAGAGCAGTTCCTTCGACCGGGTTTGATTCGCACTGAGCAGGAGCACGCAAACGGATGTCCAGTGTCCGGCTCGAATCGGTTTCGAAAGACTTTGGCGGTGTCCTGGCCGTCGACGCGATCGACCTGGAAGTGCAGGACCAGGAACTGCTTGTCCTGGTCGGTCCCAGCGGCTGCGGCAAGTCGACGACGTTGAGGATGATTGCGGGCCTGGAGACTCCGACGGCCGGTACGATTTCTATCGGGGGACGCGACGTCACCTCCATCGACGCGATGGACCGCAACATCGCGATGGTCTTCCAGAACTACGCCCTGTATCCCCACATGAATGTCTTCCGCAACATGGCCTTTGGGCTACAGATGCGGAAGGTGGACCGCGGGGAAATCCAGTCCCGCGTGTCCGCCGCAGCCCGGTCACTGGGAATCGAAGGTCTGCTGGAACGTCGTCCCGCTCAACTGAGTGGTGGAGAACGGCAACGCGTGGCGTTGGGGCGGGCGATTGTTCGCGATCCGGAGGTCTTCCTGCTCGACGAACCACTCAGCAATCTCGACGCCAAGCTGCGCACATCGATGCGATCCGAACTGGTGAAGCTCCGTCGAGACCTTGGGACAACGATGGTCTACGTGACCCACGATCAGGTCGAGGCGATGACGATGGGCGACCGGATCGTGGTGATGCACCAGGGACGAATCCTCCAGGTTGGTTCCCCGCGCGAGGTCTATTTCAATCCGGCCAACCGGTTCGTGGCCGAATTCATCGGGAACCCACCGATGAACATTTTCCGGTGCCATGCCGAGAGTGACCAGGGGACCACACGGCTTGTCGCGGACAATTTCCGGCTGGAACTGCCAGGTGTTGACGTGGCGAACCTGCCGGACGGCCGCGATCTGGATGTTGGGATCCGGCCGGAGAGCCTGCGTCTGGAGGGAGACACCGGTCAACTCGAAGCGAACGTCGTCGGTTCACAGTTCCTTGGTGCCGAGCACCTGGTTGAACTGGACTGCGGTGGCCCGCGGTTGCTGGCCCGCATCGAGGGATCCGATGAATTCTCTCCCGGCCAATCCTGTCGCGTGACAGTCGATCCCGATCACGTCCATTTGTTTGACCCCGGGACGGGGAGCCGCTTGTGAGGGGATCATCGCTTTCCCGCCGCCAGTGGTTGGCCACGACCGGAGCCCTGGGCCTTTCGGCCTTGTCGGGCTGTGGCCGGTCGCGGCCGGTTCGAGATGGCCAGGGGCGAGTGATCGTTGAGTACTGGCACCAGCCGATGGTGACCGAGGTGCCTGAACTCGGAGACGAGGTGAAAGAGGTCGGGGATTTCGAGAGATTCCTGGCCCGCGAGTTCATGGCCGAGAACCCCGACATCGTGGTCCGCACGCAGTGCCTCAACTGGGAGGACCTGCCTCGCAAGGTGCCGATCAGTGTGCTGGGTGGCCGGCCACCGGACGTGTTGATGGACTTTGTCGGTCGCACCAGCGGGTTCTGGTACCAGGGCGTGCTCGAATCCCTGGATGAAATGGTCGAAGACATCGTCGAGGATTTTCAGCCGAGGTTGTTCGAGGCCTCTCGCCTGGTGGGTGCCGATGGAAGCCGGCGATTGCACGCCGTGCCGCTTTGTGGCTGGGTGCAGGTGCTGGCACTGAACCGGGCGGCCTGGGATGCACAGGGGCTGGGGCACCTGTTGCCAACTCGCGAGGATCCTCGCTGGGAATCGTGGGACCAGTTCGAGGCGGCCCTGGCCGCGGTGTCGAATTCGGAGGTCACTCCGCTGGGGATGCAGTGCGCCAGTGAGCAGGGCGACTACAGGGTGTTGCAGTACTTCTGGGCGTTCGGAGCCGAGGTGTACCACGACCGGGATTATTCACGGGTGGCGTTGAACTCGGCCGAGGGTGTGGCGGCCCTGGAGTGGCTGGTTGATGCAAAGAGGAAGGGATGGATTCAGTCCAACGTGGCGACTGCCGGTTACGGGTTTTACGACATGTTCTGGCGCGGGAGGACGGTGGCGATTCCCAGCGGTGTCGCGATTCGACAGGCGTACGAGAATGCTCTGCGGGATGGGAAGGTGACGGCCGACTTCAACGGTGATGGTCAACTGGACATGGAAATTTTCTACACGTTGCCTCCGACCCGGCATGGCGTGGAAATGACCCTGCCCGTTTCGACCAATGGACTGGTGGTCTTCAAGCAGTCCGACCCGGACCGCCGCGAGGCGGCGATGCGGTTTGTCAGGTACCTGTCCAGCACCGAGACGGTCGGCCGTTATGCCCGGGCGTCGCAAATGTTGCCCGGTCGACGGAGCGTGGGACAGATTTTTTCCGATCAGCCGGACGTGATGCAGATTCTGGACATGGCCGCCGAGTGCCCGGTGGCCGACATGGGGGCCACCTCACCGGCCTATTACGATATTCGCAAGAGGCTGCCACCCTACCTGCAGGCGGCATTCCTGGAGTTGAAGTCGCCGGCCGAAGCCCTGGCGGGATTCGAACGCGAAGCCGAGGGCGTGCTGGGTGGCCAGTTGGTGACTGCAGGACAGGGCCAACTGCCGGCCGGGGAGTCGTTCCGTTGAGCAGCGTGGTGATTGCATCATCGGTGCCGCGGTTCCGGCGTGGCGGGTGGATGTTCCTGCTGCCAGCCGGCGTGCCCTTCATCGCCTTCGTGCTCTGGCCATTGATTCACGGTGTGGCATTGGGCTTCTTCGATGTGCAATTGGGCGAGACCCGCTTCGTTGGTCTCGCCAATTACCGGCGGCTGCTGGACGACGAGACGTTTTGGGCGGCCGTACAAAATACCTGCGGGTTCGTGGTGCTGGTGGTGCCAACCGTGTGGATGTTGAGCCTGGGAATCTCGGCCCTGGTCTATCCGATGGGGAGCTTTGCCCGATCGTTCTTTCGGTTTGCGTTCTATGTGCCGGTGGTGGCCGGAGGTGTCTGCTTGGCGATGGTCTGGATGTGGATCTTTGATCAGCAGTACGGGTTGCTCAACCACATCACCGGTTCGTTGCTGGGCGTGCAGGTCGACTGGTTGGGTCGGACCGACACGGCGTTGGCGTCATTGGCGGTGGTGGTGATCAGTTGGAGCCTGGGCCAGCCGATCATCATTTTTCTTGCCGCCTTGGGAGGAATCCCACCGGAATTGCACGAAGCGGCCCGGATCGACGGGGCGGGGCCGTTGCGTCGGTTCTGGCACGTCACCTTGCCACTGTTGCGGCCCGCCTCGCTGTTTGTGCTGGTGACGCAGACGATCGGCGTGTTCCAGGTCTTCGTGGTGGTGTTGTTGCTGACGGTCAACGGTGGCCCGGCTCACTCGACCCGAACGATCGTTTACGGGATGTACGAAACCGCGTTCACGCCGATGTACGATTTCGATTACGCCGCCGCGCAGGGCAGCGTCCTGCTGGTCGCACTGGGCACGATCGCTGTCTTGCAGTTCCGGTTGCTGGGTCGACAGACGAGGCTGGATTGAATTGATGTCCGAGCAGGCAAGCCAAACACAGTTGCCCTCGACCCGGTTGTCCCGGCTGGGACGGTGGGTGTCGTGGGGGCTGTTGTTGATCGCGGCGACGGCGGCGATTCTGCCCCTGTACTGGATGACGACCGGCTCGCTGAAACTCCAGAGTGATGCGATGAAGACTCCGCCGGAATGGTTCCCCGAGAATCCGACGGTGGCCAACTACGAGAAGCTGTTTGGTGGGCAGGAGGGAGGGGCATGGAGTGGCAAGCGTCCGGCATCTCGCTGGCTGGTCAACAGCCTGCTGGTGGCTGTCTCGATCTCGGTGTCGGCCGTCTTCACCAGTGCCCTGGCAGGTTACGCCCTGGGGAAACTGTCGTTCCCGGGACGCCGGATTGCCTTCTGGCTGGTCGTGGCCACGATGATGTTGCCTCGGCAGGTGTCGCTGATCCCATTGTACCTGATGGTTGTCGGACTCGACTGGATGGACTCCTATCCGGGACTGATCGCCCCGTTTTTGTGTTATCCGTTCGGGATTTTCCTGGTTCGGCAGTTCATGCTGCAGGTGCCCGACGAACTGCTGGCGGCCGCCCGGATCGACGGGGCAGGGCCGTGGCGGATCTTCTGGCACATCGTGTTGCCGATGTCCCGGCCGGCTCTGGGGGCGGTGGCAATCTTCAGTTTCATGGGAGCGTGGAACGAGTACCTCTGGCAGTTGATCGTGACCAATCGCCCAGGGATGTACACGTTGCCTGTTGGTGTCTCGAAACTGGTCACCACGTTGAGCCAGTTCGACCTGGGCCTGGCGATGGCCGGGGCGACGGTGGCATTTCTGCCGATGCTGGCCGTGTTCGTGTTGTTCCAACGGTATTTCGTGCAGGGGGTGAGCGTGGGAGCCCTGAAAGGCTAGCAACCCGAAGCTCTCCTGAAGTGGCAAGCCGGATCAGCCGCGGATAGGATGGCGAGCACAAGAATGAGACGACTTCAGACCGGCCTTCAAAGCAAAGAGTGATCGGGAGAGCGAAATCATGTTGCGAACGATGACCGCGGTTTTGGCAGCGAGTGTCCTGGCGATTGCCCCCGTACAGGCTGAGGACTGGCCTCAGTTTCGCGGTCCCAACTGCAGTGGAATTTCGAGTTCCACGGTGGCGATGCCCGCCGAGTTTTCTCCGACGAAAAACGTGTTGTGGTCGGCCGAGATCGGGGACGGGGTGGGATGTCCGATCATCGTTGGCGGTCGCGTGTTTGTTTCGGCACTGAGCGATCCGGGACACGTGGGCCTGTTTGCCTACGATGCCAAGACCGGTGCTTTCCTGTGGGGCAAGCAATGGGACATGGGCGACGCGACCAAGGTGCACAAGACCAACAGCCTGGCCGCGACAACGCCGGCCAGCGATGGCAAGCGGGTCTACTTCTACCACGCCTATGTCGGCATGGTGGCCCTGGACGTCCGCAACGGGAAGGTCAAGTGGCACCGCAACATGCCGGTGCCCTACTACATTTTCGACTGGGGGCCGGCCATGTCCCCGGTGCTTTACAAGGACAAGGTGTTGTTCGTCCAGGACGATGACCTCCACCCGGCTTTCTACGCACTCAGTGCCAAGACTGGCAAGGTGTTGTGGAAGGACGACCGTGGCGACCAGGCGGTGAATTACTCGCATCCGGTCATCACCCGGGGCAGCCAGGGCGACGAGATCGTCGTGGGCGGCACCGGGATGCTGATTGGATACGATCCGGACACCGGAAAACGGTTGTGGCATGCTCGCACCCTGTTGCGGAATATCAAGACCACGCCTGTCAGCTTCGGTGACAAGATTTACGTCTCGCTTCAAAGTGGTGGGATCGCCAACCAGTGGCTGCAGTCGGCTGACGCCAAGGGGGCCGAGGTGGGGCGTGGTGGCAATGGTGACGGGAAACTGTCCAAGGCCGAGATGCAGGCCATGGTCGGCAAACGCAAGATCCCCGAGGCCTTCTTCAAGAGAACCTTCGACAAGGGCGACTTGAACAAGGACGGTGTGCTCGAGGGCATCGAACTCGACAAGGCCTTTCTCAGCGAGGACAACTTCGCCGGGGCCACGTTCGACACACCGTCGGAAAAGGCCGGCGACCAGTCGATTCACGCTGTCCGGGCCGGCGGTCGTGGCGACGTGACAAAGACCCACGTGCTCTGGAAGCACAGTGCTTCTCAGATCGATCACATCGTTTCGCCACTGGTCGTCGATGGCCGCATGCTGCTGGTCAAGGGCGGCGGGATTGCTACCGGTTTCGAGATCGGTGGTGGCAAGAAGTTGTGGGGACCCAAGCGGATCAACAACACCTGCGAATATTTCGCCTCGCCCATCTACGCCGATGGCAAGATCTTCGTTGCCGGCGAGAACGGGTACATGGTGGTCTTGAAGAGTTCCGACAAGCTGGAGATTCTCTCCAAGAACGACATGGGTGAACCCATTGTTGGCACGCCGGCGATCGCCGATGGCCGGCTGGTTGTGCGAACGCGTGGTCACCTTTACTGCGTGGGGCTGAAGTAGGTCCACGCGACGGACGCCGGTCAGACCAGGTCTGGAACGCCGATCTGTTCGAGGATGTCTCGCAGTTCGGCCTTCTCCTGGTCTGTCAATTCCCGGGTCGGCAGGCGGCTGGGGCCGCCCGGTCGGCCGCACAGTTCCAGGGCGGCCTTGACCACGGGACTCTCGGCCCCCGTGCGCTTCCACATTTTTCCACGGAAACTTTGCCACGGCCAGTTGGCTGCGGAGATCCGGGACTGGGCGGCGGCGTAGTCGCCCGACTCGAGCAGATCCCATGTCCCGAGGTCATATTCGGGCCAGATGGTCGCCAGGTGCGTGATGAAGCCGGTGCCCCCGAGCATGTGGTTCATCACCTGCAGTCCCTGGTTGTCGACCATCGCCGCACGCTCGGCGAAGCGATCGACACCCCGGAGGTAGGTGCCGCCCTGCGGTGACGACCACTTGATCGAGACACAGCGGGGCAACTCGAGCAGTCGATCCAACTGGTCCAGCGACATGTCGTAGCCTTCCCAGTGGGTGTTGTAGATCATGATCGCAATCCGCTCGGTGGCTTCGTGCACGGCGGTGAACAGTCGCAGGCAGTCCTCGTCGCTGGATTCGTAGTAGTATCCCGGCCCGAACTGGACCCCGTAGGCACCCAGTTCCTCGGCACAGCGTGCCATCGCAATGATCTCATCGGGATGGGTTCCCTGGGCGCCGACCAGTACCGGGGCCCGTCCGTCAGCGGCCTCGACGATTGTCCGGCTGATATCGCGTCGCTCGTCGAGCGAGAGCATTGGAAAGTCCCCCCCGGCTCCGACCGCCAGCAGGACGCCTCGCCCGGTGACAACGCCCCGTTCGATGGTCGTCTGGACGTTCGCGCGAGTGGCCCCGTGGTCGACGGCGAGGTTGCTGTCGAAGCAACTCAACTCGGGAATCATCGGGCCTCGAAGAACCTGTTTGACGTCGTGGATGTCCATGGTGACTTTCGTGACTTTCTAGGAGGGAATGGAATGTGGGGCCAGGCACATTGTGAAGCGAATGTGGTTGCGGTGGTTGCGATTGGTTAGTCGGTCGTTCCCCTGACCACCGCTCGCCAGGTGAGTTTTCGGGTGACCTCGAGGTTGGCTGGTGGCAGGATCGAGCCCAGGATCGCTGCGATCAGTAACGTGCCGAGTGTCGAGAGAGGCAGGATCAGGAAGGTCCCGGGCCGCGATGCGGTGATGACCTCTTCGAGACCCCACCCGACGATCAATTCGGTCCACCATGAAATGGCCAGCGCGATCACGGTGCCACAGCCGGTGGCGACAATCACTGCCGTTTCTCCAACCCGGGGCAGGAACATACCGACCAGGAACATGGAGGCCAGTGGTCCCAGGGCACAATTGAAGGTGCGGGCTCCCGCATCGACAATGTTCAGGTCCTCGGGGAGAAACATCAGGCCGATGGCCAGTCCGGTGCAACTGGCCCCGATGAGGATCGAGAGCCAACGGGCGAGGGACAATTCGCGTTCGTCGCTGATGTCGGGATGTTTTTTGCGGATGAAATCCACGGTGAGCACGGTGGCCACGGAGTTGATTCCCGAGTCCAGGCTCGACATCGCGGCCGCGAACAGTGCGGCCACGACAAGTCCGGCGACACCCACCGGCAGATGGTGACCAATGAAATGAGGAAACACGCGGTCTGCCACGGAGTGTTCCTGCGGGTCGCTGATTCCTTCGATGATCACGGTGGGATTCTGCGTGTAGTAGGTCAACAGTGCCATGCCGCACAGTGCCAGCAGGACCATGATCACCAGGTCACAGGTGAAATTGACCATGTTGCCGCGGATCGCGGATTTGAGCGAGTTCATAGTGAAGTAGCGTTGCATGGCCACCTGGTCACCCAGGAAGGTGCAGAGGTACCAGAAACTGCTGTGCAGCAGGGCGAAGCCGATCACGTTGCGGTCGGTTGGATCCCAACTCCACAACGGAGGAAATTCGTGGCCTCCTCCGGCTTCTTCGGTCATGGTGGACCACCAGTCCGCGGGGCCGGTGTTGGTGTTCCAGGAGATGATCACCAGGGTCAGGATCGCGCCGATGATCAGGATCACCGTCTGAACCACGTCGGTCCAGATCACCGCCTTGATTCCGCCCAGGACGGTGTAGAGCGTGGCCAAAACGCCGACGGAGACCAGGACCACGAGAGTCCATTGCGTGAGTCCGAAATCGTTGCCAACCAATCGGGTCACGCTGGCGTACGTAATGTCTGCGACGGCTTCGGATGCGGTCAGGACGACCATTCCCATCCAGAACAGCCGGAGCACGAACACGAACAGGATGCTGGCCAGTTGACCGGCTCGGCGACCGAAGCGGCGGTCGAGGTACTCGTAGACGCTGGTCAGTTTCAGGTTCATCAGGAAGGGCAGCCACACGAAGCTGACCACCAGGAACACAAATGGCACGATCAGCCAGGCCAGGGCCATCGTGGGGCCGTTCTTGATCATCTCGCCGGGAGAGGAGAGGTATGAGATCGTCGAGAGCAGCGAGGCCATGATGGAGAGGCCGACGGCAAACCAGGGCATCTGCCGACCGCCCACGAAGTAATCCTCGCTGCGGGTCTGCTGCCGCGAGAAATACACGCCGACAGCGAGTACTCCCAGCAGGTAGATGACCACCACGAGATAATCGAGCCCCTGGAGTCCGCCGGTGGTTTCGGCAGCCGGGACAACGATGGCGTCGGTTTCAGCAAGCAGGGAGAACATGGTGATCGGCACGGCTGGCGAGGTCAGAAGGCGTTCACCATACGAGAATACCGGTGGTGATTCCAAGCTGTCTCCCGCTGGCGACAAGTCCGACTCCGGGGTGTCTGTTCACTTGCCCTCTCCGTTTACACGCCCGACTTCCACCCGTATGATCCCCGCCCCTCACAATTCACCGGGACCGCGTCGTTGAATCGGCCCAACTCGACAGCATCGTCTACCCCGACCCTGGTGTTGGCACTGGGTTGGCTGGTGGGTTTTTTCGTGTTGTTCTTCTGGGTGACACCCCGGTTGCCCAACAACAGCGAGTTTCTCAGGACGGACCTTTTGGCTCAGTCCCCGGCGGCGTTGCTGGACGCGGTGGATCCTCCCCAGGAGCGAATGGGGTGGCGTTACTTGCCCCAGCGATTGGGGGTGTGGGTGACGGCGGCCTGGATGATGTTGGGAGCCTGGGGACTGGGCCGCCTGGGATGGCGGTTGATCACGCGGAGTGACCGTGGCGATTCCGGCCTCAACGCGGTGGATGGAATCACCGGGTTCGTCCTGACCATGGGGGTTGGGCTCTCGGCGTTGTCGTTGTTGACCCTGGTTTGCGGCCTGGCTGGCGCACTGGATCGCAGGGTCGTGGTCGGGCTGCTCGTGGCGGTGTTGCTGGTCGAACTGGCCCGGTGGTGGCGACATCGTGAGACGATTGAGCGGTCCGAGCCGGTGGCAGTGGAAGACAGCGTGTCGGGGATCCCGAAGGCAGCGAAGTGGTGCCTGGGCTTTGTGGCCGTCTTGTTCCTGTTCTTTCAGTTTACCGGGGCCGCGCTGCCTTCGATCGACTTTGACGTCAAGGAGTATCACCTGCAGGGACCTCGCGAGTTTTTTGAGCAAGGTCGAATCACTCGATTGCCCCACAATGTTTACACCAGTTTTCCGTTTCTGACGGAGATGTTGAGCCTGGCAGGAATGGTGGTGGCAGACGACTGGTGGTGGGGTGCACTTGTCGGAAAAACGGTGTTGGCGGCGTTTGCGCCGTTGACAGCCCTGGTGTTGTTTGCCGCGGGACGCCGCTGGTGGTCATCCACGGCCGGCCTGGCTGCGGCGATGATCTACCTCACGATTCCCTGGACGACACGAGTGTCGATTATTGCCTACACCGAGGGGGGGCTTTGCTTCTTCCTGGCGGCCACGCTGCTGGCCGTTGCGCTGGCGATGGAGAGAATCCCGAGGGGGCAGCCGCTCACCTCGGGCTGGTTGCTCGCGGGCCTGCTGGCCGGCAGTGGTATGGCGTGCAAGTACACGGGCCTGGTCCAGGTGGTGGTTCCGGCAGCGGCGGCTCTGGCGATTTCGATTGCACTGGCCAACAGGGCACAACGCGACGAGGGCGAGAAGGCCGCGGGTGTGTCCGTGGCTGGATCCCTGCTCGTTTTTGGTGTCGGTGTTGCTTTGACCGTCGGCCCCTGGTTGTTGAAGAACGCGGTGGAGACGGGCAACCCGGTTTATCCACTTGGTTACACGGTGTTTGGAGGCGCAGACTGGTCGGAGACGGACAACCTGAAGTGGCGGGCCGCTCATTCCTCGAACGATTACTCGCCGTCGAGCCTGGGCAGGGGACTGCTCGATGTTGCCAGTCGCAACGA
>MDTE01007270.1_pt1 | contig 12857 bp, 9 predicted proteins | sample 811231 | NCBI WGS metagenome assembly MDTE01 (sample SAMN05326651, study PRJNA326480) | marine metagenome | isolation source: seawater | place: Indian Ocean: Red Sea | collected 2010
CTTCGTTGAAGTTCAGACTGATGAGGGCGTTACCGGCTGGGGCGAAATAACTACAACCACACTTACCGCAAACAGAGCGGTCGCCGGGATAATTGAAAAACTCAACGATCTCTTGGTCGGTGAAGACCCATCTCGTGTAGAAAGAATATGGAACCGTATATTCCGCTCATTCACATACATGGGATCACGAGGGGCTACGACACACGTAGTATCTGGGATCGACATTGCGCTTTGGGACATACGCGGCAAAGTTCTCAATCTACCAATATATGAATTATTGGGCGGCCGAGTCAGAGATGAAGTGCTCCTATACACACATCCTGATCAAAGAAACTTCGACACAGATGAAGGAATCGAACGAGAAATTCGGAAAATCGTCGATTCTGGGCACCAAGCATTCAAATTCGATCCATTTCCACATACTGGCGAACAGTCAGCCAGAAACGATGGTTATTTAAGTGGAAATCTCGATAAATCAGGCGAACGCGAAGCTGCTGAACTCACCTCAAAAATACGTGATTACGCAGGATCCGAAATGGAAGTACTTATCGATGCTCATGGGCGATTTAACGTCCCAACTGCGATTCGATTATGTAACTCACTAGAAGACGCTGGAAACATCGACTGGTTCGAAGAGCCAGTACCGGTTGAAAGCTACCATGCTCTGAGTCAGGTGCGAGACAAAGTCAACGTGCCAATATCAGTTGGTGAACGGCTACATACTCGCTGGGAATTCGTACAAATTTTTGAAAACGAGCTTGCTGATTTTGTTATGCCTGACGTTACATGGACCGGGGGAATATCTGAACTAAAAAAGATAGCAACTCAGGCCGAATCTTACTACATACCTATATCACCACACGATGCCAGCGGCCCAATCAACGTCCTCGCCGGTGCACATGTAATGATCACGGTTCCTAATTTTTATAAACTCGAGACTGGAAATGCGGATCTGACAAAGTACAACGAATTCATTATGTCGCCACTCAATAATTCCGATGGTGCGCTACACCTTGACCCTAAAGCCCCTGGACTCGGCATAGAAATGAATTTGGATTATCTAAAAGCCAACAAGTTAAACGATTGAATACAACGCCAAATTAAGACGACAAAGTCATAACCTCATAACCTGAGCGGCTACACAGATTCGCTGCGTAAAATTATTCAAATGTCCATCCAACCCGATCATAAGTACACAATTGCAGCTCTCTATCATTTCGCTAAAGTAGAAAAACTTGAGGAGAAAAAAAACTCGGTACTAGAGATGTGCCGAAGTCACGGTATCCGGGGCACAATCATTCTCGCTAAGGAGGGCTTGAACGGTACTATTTCAGGGCCACATGATGGCATAGAAACTGTACTGGAACATCTCAAAAGCTGGTCTGGCATCGATGATATAGAGATCAAATACTCGTTTTCAAACAATCCTAACTTCAACCGAATGAAGGTAAAAATCAAAGATGAAATAGTGACTATGGGCAAACCAAATATTGACCCAACTATCAATGCAGGCACCTATGTTGAACCCTCTGACTGGAACGATCTGATAAGCCGAGAAGACGTAATGGTCATAGACACACGTAACACTTTTGAGTTCGACGTTGGAAGATTTAAAGGTGCAGTAAATCCAATCACCAAAGAATTCAATCAGTTTCCGGACTGGGCTGATTCGCTGTCTTCCAACTCTGACAAACCAAACGTAGTAGCTATGTATTGCACAGGTGGCATCCGCTGTGAAAAAGCCACAACCTACATGAAAAACATCGGTTTCAATGAGGTATACCACCTAAAGGGCGGAATACTCAAATACCTTGAAGAGATTCCAGAAAATGACAGTCTATGGGAAGATGAGTGCTTTGTGTTCGACCAGCGAGTCTCCCTAAAACATGGTCTAGTGGAAGGTGATTACATGTTGTGCTACGGATGTCAGAACCCTCTATCACCAGAAGATAGAGAGTCACCGATGTTCGAACTGGGGGTAAGTTGTCCAAAATGCGACGGAGTACTGTCCCAAAGAGACCGTGAACGTTTCCGAGAGCGTCAACTGCAGATTCGGCTTGCACACGAAAGAGGCGAAAGCCACCTAAAAGACAATTCCACTAAACGCCCGTACACAAACAAGCCACACGATTAGATTAACTACTTTGAAAGACCGACTATTTTTCGAAACTGAAACATGATCGTAAAAGAACGCGTTGAGCTACCTTATGAGCTCCTACGGTCGATCGGCTGTAAAACCCTATTCTCACAATTGATAGCCCGAAAACACTATTATTCAGCACATTCAGTACAATTAAGCAATAACCGTCTCAATTTATCGTGGAATACCCGATACAAAAAAATGAATGGTGTAACCGTTGATTAACCGTAAATCTATATTCGCCTTACCGTTAGCGATGATGCTGTTTGCTTGCGGACTAGTAGATACAGAAGCCGCCTCCGAAGCTCTCGAGCTTAAGGAACAGGTACTTAATATTCAAGCTGAAGAACTAGAGCCACTTCTTGACCAGCTTGATCAACTCTCAACCACAATCCGCCCGTTGGAATCTGAAATAGAACGGCTCGAAGATGAGCGAGAGAATTTATACGACGAAGGTCGAAGGATCGCGGATGACTTCGAAAGAGAGATGGAAGATCGTTACTCAATCGTTTTTGAAGACGAAGAGAGCGCGAAAGATGAGTACTTCGACAAACTTGAAGAACAATATAGAGAGCTAGAAGATCAATACGAAGAAATTGAAAAACAAAGGCGAGAAATAGATCGAGGCCAACAAGACGTCTGGCAGGAGATGGAAGACCAAACGCAGGACATGTGGAGAGAGTGGGAAGATCAGTCTAATGCCAAGCGAGATGAAGTCGAGGCCGGATTTAAAGTATTCGATGACCAATGGCAAGCAATAGAAGATGAACTATCTGAAGTGCGTGGGAAAGAGCGTGGAATAGAAGCTCTGAACATGGAAATAAACATGACTCAGATGGATCTCGAAATGAAGAGAATGGAACTCGACGAGCAGATCGATCCGCTTTGGGAGCAACTCGAGGAATTATGGGATTTGGAGAGAGAGGTTTGGGAATCTGAATCCGATATTGATTACGGTGAGCTTAGAGAAGCAAAATACCAACAGGTCCGAGACATGCAAGATCAACTACGGATCGCATGGGATCAGCAACAAGACGCCCAAGAAGTTGATTGGGATGCCAGAGAAGCTCGACGTGCCGAAGCCCACGCAGTTCACGAGGAAACTTTAACCAAAATCAATGAAGACCGTTCTGCTAGCTATACACAAGCTGAAGAAGCTGAAGTTGGTGCAGACGCTTCAGGAAAGATCGCAACCCTAAAAGACCAGTACAACTCTCAGAGAGATTACTTCCAAGGTCTACTTGATGAAGCAAACGCCAAAGTAAATTCAGCTCAAGCCGGTGGCGGAGGCTCTGACAGCAGTCTTGTATTAGCTGACCTTGAAAGTTCCAAGGCTGATCTTGAAAGTGCTAAAGACAATTTACAAAACACCGAACAAATTATTTCGGGTGACGAGGTAGAAAACCCTGCTATGGCTTCGGCTGCGGGGGATCTATCAAACGCTCAGGCAGCTTTGGATGCTGCAACCGTGACAAGGGACGCAGAATCTGAGTTAGATGCAGAAGGCAACGCGAACCCAGCGCGTGCTGAGGCTCAAGCAGCCGTAGATGCAGCTCAAGCCGCGGTTGACGCTGCTCAGTCGGTAGTAGCAAATACACCGTCGACAATAACTACAGAAGATCGACCAAACCCCGACTACACAAACCTTGAGCAAACAATTGCATCGCTTGAGGCAAGAGTCGCTGATTTGGAGTCGCAATACGCCGCTTCACAGGCCTCAGGGGATGCTGAATCCAACCCTGAATTAAGTGCTGCGTACACTGAGAAAAACGAATACGAATCAATTCTCAGAGACCTGGAAGCTACTTTCAATACAGAACTGGCTACTTTGGAAGCCCAGTCAGCGAATGCCGGAACAACTGTAAACATAGATCAGGCCGAAGCCGGATTCGACGACCGCATTAAACAAGCGGATGAAGTGCTGCGTCTTACCTTAGCGCAAATAGACCAAGAACAGAACATGACCGATAGCACAAAGGACAGCACTGTCACTGCGCTTGAAGAACAGATAAGACTTTTAGAAGACGAGGCCAGAGGCCTTGAAAAACAAGAGCAACAGCAAAACAAAGATAAGGAAGCACGTGCCAAGGAAGTCAGGGCTCAAATAAGAGACATAGAAGACAACCAGATTGATCCTCTGCAGGACGAACGAAAAGAAATTGAGAACCAACAACGCCCCTTACGCAAGCAGCAAATGGTTCTAGAAAAAGAACGAATGCTCCTGTACAACGAATCAGCTCCTATTGAAGAAAAACGAGATCCAATAGACAAAGCAAGAAGGGAATACGACGAAACCGCTTGGCCTGAATACGAAAAGTGGGCGGAAGAATCTAGACGGCAAGTGGAAGATCAGATCGATGACCTGCGTAGAGAAGTTGAGAATGAAATGCGTGATGCATTTGAGGCTCTTGAAGAACAAATGTGGGACCTCGACGATCAAAGAGATGAGCTTGAACGACAGTACATGGAAATCGACGATGCATTTGAGGACGAGCGAGATCAAAGGCTTGCGGAGCTAGATGAAGAAGTAGAGAGGCTTAGGGAAGAAAGCATGGCCCCACTTGAAGAGGCCGCTCAAAAGCTCGACGAAGAAATTGAAGAAAAATGGATTGCGCTAGCAGCCGTTTACGATGAACAGGAAGCTCTAAAATCTCAGATCAAGGAAGTTGAGAAGAGAGTTAGAGAACTCGATCGTCAAGCTGAGTTTGGTGTTTTGAACGTCATTTCTGGCGCATTAGAAAACGCGGAAGAAATGGAAAAGCAAGGTGGCATAGGTAGCTTTGATTCATTCTTGGACTTACCTATAGGTGGTGGTTCTGACGGACCAGGGCCGGGTGATGGACCAGGACCAGGTGATGGACCAGGGCCGGGTGATGGACCAGGACCAGGTGAAACAGAGCAGCCCGATCAGGGGTAGACACGGCGTAAGCCGATAGGAATGCAAAAACAAAAACTGCGCCCCGACTCAATTAGGAGCGGGGCGCAGTTTTTATTTAACTAAACAATACCTTTAAATAATTCAACCAATTAACCTGAAACTAAGTTAGGCTTTGCAAAATCTTTTGATACGCAGAGAAGACACATATGGAAGCAAATAGATATAAAACAGTGATAAGGCTCCCATAGAAGATGGCATAGCACGGAGAATTCGATTGATGAAAATCAGAATAGGCACGAGGATAAGCAAAGACTGGATTGATCGTCCCGAAGATCTGAAATTTCTAAAGCAGATCGGTATCGACTACGCCTCTATCGTTCTAGATATGGTTAACGGATATGATGAGGCAGGAGGAAGAGCTACCAAAGAAGGCCTAAGCGATGTCATGGAAAAACTAGACAAAGCCGGCCTGAAGATCGAAAGAGCCAACACGTCTGGTCCTGACTATATTAATGCCTTTCTAGGAAGAGAGGGTGGAGAACGAGAAATTGAAAATTTACAGATAAACGCCGAGATTTGTGGTGAAGTTGGGATTCCAGTCTTTGGAATTCAGGCCTTCCAAGCATCTACTCTTCACCCTTTCCATGACAAGCTACACAGTTGGAAAACCGGTAGGGGTGGGTACGAGCACCACCTCATGAAGGTTCGTGAACTTGCTGATATGCCATTACGAGATGATGCACCGTCACACGAACAAGTATGGGATGGGACCCTCAATATTTACCGTAACGTAATGCCCGTTGCGGACCAATACAACATGAACATAGGAATGCACGGTAACGACCCACCGGTTCCAAAGATAAACGGCGTGCCCCAGGTCCTTTATAACTTTGATGCTTTTGAACGATTATTTTCAGAAGTCCCTTCGGAAAACAATCGAATGACATTTTGCGTAGGTACCAGATACGAATCCGGTGAAAACATTTTCGAAGGCATACGTAGATTTGGCGACAAGATTATCCACGTACACTTCCGCAATGTTAAAGGAACAATCCCCAAAAATGGTGAATACGAAGAAGTGATGCCCGATGAAGGGGATTTAAATATGTTCGAAGTTGCTAAAGCATTAGACGATGTGGGCTACCAAGGCACACTCGACTATGACCACTTGAACAGGATCTCAACGGACTCACCTCAGGGCCGTGAGTACATCGCTTATTGTGTGGGACACACAAGAGGAATTCTTCAATCGATCGAAGCCCTGAAAAAAACAAAATAATCCCCTGAAACAAATGATAAACGTAACGTTTCTAAGTGATACTGCTATAGCTGGGGTTGCATCTTGAGAATTCACCCCCAGTATGGCTCTGATGTAATAATTTCTGCTTTAAGACTAGTTATTAAATCATCTCGCCTAGAAGTTATTTATACAAATTTTCTGGGCATTAATCGCGATTTCACATACGAATAATTGTTTGCAATTGAGTAGATGGGTTCATCAAAGCCTCGAAATGCTCCTGTATCTCGTCCAGCGTGATTATGCTTGCGTCCGACAAGAGTGAAGACGTTGATATCTTTCCGCTGGCCATGAGATCCAGAGAAATTTTCCAGTCTGCGGGTGATCCTCCCCAACTCGACCTAAAATCAATCTCTCTTGCCATCCACTCAGCGGGAAGAAGAGGAAGAGATTCCCAGGGCACAGCAACCAGCACGACTTGCCCATCTCGACGTACAACGTCAAAAGCCTGTTGCAGTGTATTTTTCAATCCAGCACAGTCAAATACAACATCAGGTCCTTTGCCACCTGTAAGTTCAACCATCTGTTGTACAGGGTCATGCTCGAATGGATCGATCACTGTTCGGGCACCTACGGAAAGGGCTGCAGACGATCTTCCTGGTGCCGGCTCAGATACTATGACATCTGCCCCAGCAGCAATAGCAACCTGTGTAACGAGTAGACCAATGGGACCTGCACCGAACACAGCGACCGTATCTCCAATACTAAGTGATGATCGCCGTACTGCATGAACGGCCACAGAGCATGGTTCAGTTAGGGCAGCTGCCTCATCAGTGACTCCTTTTGGAATCGGTATCGGCGCCCAATCATCTAACAGCGTATATTCTGCGTAACCTCTAGTACGAGTATTTACAAAACCCATGGTTCGATAGTTATATCTCGGGTGGCTTCTCGCAGGCGGCTCTTTACCAACAGGCCACTCACCTCCTCCCCCAACCACTCGATCACCTTCTTTCCATTGAGTCACACCTGCTCCAACGGATGAAATAACACCTGAAAATTCGTGACCAAGCACAGCACCCGTGGGTGCAAGATCGTACATGAATGCGTGTACATCAGTACCACAAATTGCTGACCGATTAACCTTGATCAATACCTCGCCTTGTTCAGGTTTTGGTGTAGGTATATCGGTAACTTCAAACAACTGCTTACTTCGATATATAGCAGCTTTCATTACAATCTTTCTTGTGATCTAAAGCAAAGATCACATATCACTACATACAGTAACTTCTCCGGATCCAGGAGAGTTACCAGATTCTTTCATGTAATCAGCATTATCTTGCATGAATTTGCTGAGTGTCTCCATTGATGGAGTCTGTAAAACGATGTGAATAGCAGCAGAATCACTAAGGTCATGACCGCGATACAAAACCTTTAATCCAGCCGATTTACGCGCAGACTCATGCGCATCAAATGCTGCAACCCAATGATCGTATGACTTTTCTAACTTCCCTTTAATTATCACAGTAGGCATCCGAACCTCCCTAACACTTTACCTAGTTTGCAATGATCTAATCATCGATATGTCAACTATCACCAGAATAATGATATCGACTAATAGAGTGTAAAACTTACGCCAATACACTGTCCGGGGATAATAGTGTCAAATAGTTTGAATTGGCAAACTTGTCAAAAGTCCTATCTATACCACCTTTCCTGATAATGATTTTGGCCCTAATTGACGTTTACCATCCTTCGCGTCTGAAAAAAAAAGCGCCGGCACATAAAAATTTTTCTGGATAATCACTCATGAACAGACTTCATCAACGTTTTAGCATGCCTTGGATAGAAACGATTTAAATTAATGAACAATCAAGAACTAAGACTGGTCTGGTCCTCTGAACAAGTTTCGAAGGGTGTGGAGCAAATAGCAGAATCTATTATCAAAGAATTCGGTGATGCTCCTCTTATAAATCTTGTACCGGTACTAACTGGGGGACTTCATTTTTGCGCAGCACTATCGTCAGAGCTGGAACGAAGAGCCCCGGCAAAATGGCTAATAGCTCCGGTTTTCTCGATGGCCTATGTTGGGGACGGGGTTCTATCTGAGCCGAAAATAGAATTCCCATCCGGTTTCGATTTGAGAGTTGATCCTGATTCACCAACAATTATCGTAGACGACCTTCTTGATAGTGGAACAACGCTCGCAGCATTATCCAATCTTTTGCGTCAGAAATCACTGCATCCAATCAAGATTGCAGTTCTTGTTGAACGCAATCGCAAGAGGTCAGGCATACAGCATGCAGATTTCAGTGCATTAAAAGCAGATGAAGATGATTGGTTAGTCGGTTTTGGTATGGACTCAGAAAGACGATATCGGGGTCTTGATGCGATCTACGTTAGAGATTCTGGGTGATCCTGAACAAACTATGCATATTACTCATAATAGAGAATTACTGAAATCCCGCGTATAACTTGCTTTTCTGCAAGTCCAGTACCTCAAAATCTAAACCAGAACTTTTTGCAGTTGACATCCCTTCTTGCGTGACAAGTAGGGTCCCCCCATTTGTATGAACCTCTCCATTAGCAAGCACTGCTTCGCCACCCACATAGGTAGCGATCGCCCTGCCCTGCTCTGGATCGATGACCGTAATGTCAGCATCTGCGCCCTCACTAAAGTGACCTTTGTTGAGTAAACCGAACATTCTCGACGGATTCCACGAAAGCTTAATCACCATTTCTAACGGTGAAAGCGCTCCAAACCTAACCAGCGCCATAGTTGATTCAATATTTATGTTTCTAGGATGAGAACCTCCATCTGAGGCAACTGCATCCACGATAAAATCTCCTTGCGAATCTTTTGAAGTAGTAAGCAACATCGCAGATTGAGGCAAGTTAACTGGAAAACTAAGTGAGCAATCTGTATGCAATTCATCAAAAATCGAAAGAGCCTCATCTCCGCCGACACGCTGAACACTATTATTTTTTTCTGTAATTACAGTCGCATAGCCATCTTTAATCGCCTGACGTATACCATCAGCAGTAGTAGGGTAATCTCGTAGTTTCAGACAATTCTGGCAGACATTAGCTAGAACATTTCCTTCCGAATCACAACGCCCTGAAGTGCCATTTGGCACGGCCTGATGTACCTCTGAATTAAGCTGACCCTTCATAGAGGTAAGTATGGACAGAGCCTCTTGAACTTCCTCTAAAGGATCCAATATTGAACCACGGGTGTACGCGTTGATATGAGCTACATGTAGCCGCCCATTCCCAACAAGCTCCGGTACCTCTCTAAGCCCGTCCAGCCTACTCCCAGCCCGCTTCGTACCAACATGAAAACCAATATATGCTCTCTGGACGTTACACTCAGAAATAATGTTTGCTGTGACTTCCGGAGTGAATGGGTCATAGCCACCAATAATTTTTATGCCGATTGCACCTCTTTGAAGAGCATCGGATACTATCCCCTCAACTTCAGCAGGTGTTGGATCATCGTTTGGAATAGTTTCGCCAGGGCGCATAACAAACAGGCCACCCATATTTAATCCCGCCCCCAAACGTTGCATCCCATCAATTAATTGCTCTGGGGTAGACCCAAAATCTATACCAGTAGTAACTCCAGCCATAGCCAACATTCTATGACCCAATGCAGGATCCCATGTGGTCCTGCGTCCACCGACATGAACATGACCATCGATCATTCCCGGCATCACCCACTGCCCAGATACATCAGCTACAGAGTCTGCTAAACCCTGATCAATTTCCGGCTCAACACAGGCAATACGCCCTCCTGAAATAGCAATATCTACAATTTCGTGACGATCATTAGCAGGATCCAAGACTGTGCCACCAACTAGCAACAAATCATAAACAGACATCATCTACATCCGATCAATGCTCAAGTTCATATACGAAGTTCCATCAAACATAAGGCGCCGGTGAACAAAATAATTCTCACCACTACCCACAGGTGCCAACATGATTCAATCTATCCCATTAAAGCAATCCAATGAGCAACAGGGACCGACAATATCAGAACTGTAAAAACTACTGCAAATGCAGTGAACCCCTTGAATGTTTGACCCCATTTGGATTCAGCCATTTCAGGAGTCATTTCTTCTGCAAGCACTTTCATGTCCATAATCCCCGACAGAGTCATAATCAAAGTCATAATCGAGAAAGCCACGGACATAATCATCAAGGGAACGTCAAAATCGCTGCTTACTGACCCAACATAGATGACTAGTGGAGCAAAAAGCGCAAAAAACGGAACCAAAAATACGAATATGTGCCATGTACGCATACTCATCCAGCCCATCAATTCTTTGTTATCCATAATTTTCCTTTCACGTTGTTGCTTGAAACATCAATTTCAAGCGAACGCAAATTTATATAACCCAATTAAGTTTGCTCTATACGTAATAAAACGTATCAATCAAAAAGTACCTTGAAAATCAAGAGCATAACCTGAGATATGTAATCAAAGCAATCTAAAGAGGTCATTAGAGGTCATAGACTAAGAGCATCTCGGAAAACCTATTTACCTGAAATCATTAAAGTACCTTTGGAGTAAATACGCGAAAAGCCCCCGCATTCCTACGGGGGCTTTTCTAGTTTATTTCCAGTTTGATGAAACTTATGAGGTTAAAACCAATAGGTGCTCATCAAAATCGACTTGGTTCAGAATTCATCACAAACTAATTTACCGACACCACGAAGTAGAGCACTGACACCAATGCCAAACCAATAGATGCGTAATTTAGTGAACGACCTTTACCACTCAGAGCCTTGATCAACACATAGCTAACAAATCCTAGAGCGATTCCGTACGCAATGTTGTATGTCAAGGGCATGATGATCGCCGCAAGAGCAGCTGGAACGTACTCCGAAACATCATCCCAAGCGACGTCTTTTATGTTACGCAAGAAGTAGGTGGCGATAAAAATCAACGCTGGTGCTGTAGCAAACGCAGGAACCGATTGGGCCAGCGGTGCAAAGAACAAACATGCAGCGAAGAGTACCGCAACGGTTACGGCAGTCAGACCTGTTTTACCACCTTCACCGATACCAGCTCCACTTTCAATATAGGAAGTGGTATTTGAGGTACCTGCTAAAGCGCCGATAACTGTAGCGGATGAGTCGGCCACCAATGTACGGTCGATATCCTCAACCTCACCGTCGTCACGGACCCGCCCAGTAAGGTTTGCAATGGATGTCAATGTTCCAGCAGTATCAAGGAAGTCAACGAACAAAAATGAGAACGCTATTCCAATGAAGCCAGCTGTCGCAACTACCGAGAAGTCCAACTGAAAAGCATGGGAGGGATTAGGTACAGATCCCGCTACTCCCTCCAGATCAGCCTCACCAATAATCCAAGCGATTATCGATATTGCGAGGATTCCTATAACGATGGCACCAGGGATTTTTCGATTACTGAGTACTGCCATGATGATGAACCCAAGCCCCGCAAGTAAGACAGGCCATGAGGCAACGTCACCAAGACCGACTAACGTCGCTGGATTATCGACAACAATCCCTGCATTCTGTAAACCGATGATCGCAAGAAATAGTCCTATACCTGCACCGATACCCAATTTCATGCTACGAGGTATCGAGTTAATGATGTATTTTCGCGCAGGGCTTACGGAAAGAACGATAAACACTAGGCCAGCTATAAATACTGCAGTCAAAGCCTGCTGGTAGCTGTACCCTTCTCCCAATATCACGGTATAAGTGAAATAGGCATTCAATCCCATTCCTGGGGCGAGTGCGACCGGCCATTTAGCCCACAATCCCATTATGAGCGTACCCACCACTGAAGCGATTATCGTTGCAGTGAAGACAGCACCAAACTCCATGCCAGTACCATCTGTAAGTGTAAGAGGGTTGACAATGGTTATGTACGCCATCGTTAAGAAAGTAGCCAGTCCAGCTAGTAACTCTGTGCGGATCGATGATCCTGCCTTACTGACTCCAAATAGTTTTTCCAACATTCAAAGAATCCTTCCATGAGAACCCAAGATCCAAACGATTTATTTCAAATCCTGAGAGTCTATTGATACAACCAAATAACAGTGAATGATTACTGATTTGACTAAATCACGACGTTTATACCATGCCCCAACATTTTTCGCAGATAAAACTACCCAGTGCTAGCTTAATAGTCGACAAGCCATCTGAACTCCAATACGTAAGAAGCCCTCACATTTCTGTGAGGGCTTAATCATTTCAACCGCATAACTCAAACACTAACTTAACCGTTGCAATTCTATAATCGCAGTGGCTATCACGATCTCTTACCATAATGAGTGAATTACGCTTCCCCGGTCGCAAATAACGAGACTTTCAGGGTTCTGTAATACTTCACCATGAGGAATAAAACTAAACTCTGAATCTTGAGCTTGCTGCATATGATCGTCAACTCCTGCGACCGTTTCATAAACCTCCGTCAAGACAAAAAAGGTGTTTCCTGTTGCTATCCCATCATTTTTTTCTTCTTCAATAGACCAATTGAGGAAGTGTAATTTTTTGTCTCCATCTCTGTAATGAGTTTCTTTCATCCAATCAGTATGCGCCTTAGCATTTTCCTTCATCTTTTC
>MDTE01089103.1_pt1 | contig 12857 bp, 15 predicted proteins | sample 811231 | NCBI WGS metagenome assembly MDTE01 (sample SAMN05326651, study PRJNA326480) | marine metagenome | isolation source: seawater | place: Indian Ocean: Red Sea | collected 2010
AATCACCCAGGAGATGTGCGAGTCCAGGATGGGAGTCTGGACAGAGGCTACAGACCGTGGTGAAGGGGTATTCTACTGCGATTGGGGTCAACCGGACGAGGAGCGAGGAGATGACGACTCAACGGATGAAGACAGGAGTGACGAAGAGGAGTCCCCTGACAACCAAGAGGAGTGCGAGGCCAACGGCGGAACATGGTATGAGGACAGGCAATACTGCCATTCCGAGTAATCTCTGACAATTCAGCTCGGTGGGCGCAACACACCGAGCCGCCCAACATTCACATCTACGCTAGTAGCGGACGACTCATGGATGGGGCCCCTCGGGAAGGCAAGGAACCCCCCATGGGCAGGGTGGCTAGGATCACTCTGGCATTGGGTGGGTTCATGCTACTCCTGCTAATCGCGGTTCCTTTCACCTTCGGATCCGGCACATCCGGATACTTCGCTTCTTACGTGATTTACTCGCTATTCCTCACGAGCGTGGGCGTAATCATCGGCGTATCGCTGATGTGGCTAAACGACCCGCGCAGCCAAACTTCCCCTGAAAGCAGGGATGCCCCGAGCACACCTAGGATGCTTTCGGCAGACCAGCAAACAGTAGTCGCGATCCTATCGTCAAGCAACGGCTCGATGTGGCAGGCTGAACTAGTCAGAGAGACAGGGTTCACCGATTCCAAGGCAAGCAGGCTACTGTCAAGGATGGAGGCAGAAGGCCACATTAGGAGGATTAGGGACGGAATGGGTAAGCGAGTAGAACTAGCCGGGGAGGGAAACTGATGTCTCAAAGAAAGGGCAGAAATGGAAGAATGGAAATGATAGCCGTCCTTGCAGTAGCGATACTAGCAATCACTTTCCATGTCCTGATATCAATGGAGACCTCTCTCGAGGAGGGCAGGGGCCCACAGGGAGGAAACCCATTCGCAATACTCTCTCTGATGTTTTTGATAGTGGTACTGATTCTTCTCATGTTGACTCAGATACGAAGCGGAACCGGCATATTCACGATGGACAATATGCGAATAGCTGCGCTGATGGCAGCGATGTTCATCATCGGAATGCTGATTGAGCCCTCAATTCCCAGGCCAGGGGACTCCCCCGGGGGCTTCTTTGGAGCCATATTCATCCTCGTCCCGGTGCTGCTGATTGCTGCCATGCTGGTACCAATGATTCCGAGCAGGTCGGACGAAGAGGAGTAGGATGACACTCACTCATAGGAATCCAGACCTAGAGGAGGCCCTTCAAGGGGCACTTGATGGGGGCTCCTCGGTATGGGCGGTAGGCGATATCCATGGATACAGGGCAGAGTTCGAGACTCTCCTAGACAAACTCGAACTAACCGAAGACGACATGGTGGTATGTGTTGGCGACCTGATCGATAGAGGCCCGGATAGCCACGGGGTACTCTCCATCGTCAGCGAGAGTGATCGCATATTCTCAATCAAGGGCAACCATGAGCTTCTGATGTCCATTGCTCTTGGAGAGAATCCACGCCGTGAGGATTTCTGGATTGACAGAGTAGGGGGTAGAGCAACTCTTGATTCTATGGGCAGCAGTGAACAGGAGAAGAGGGAGAACGCAAGATTCTGGCTGAATTTCACAGACAGCTTGCCAACAGAAATCATCCTGAATCGATTCCGCCTAGCTCACTCCGGATACCGTGCAGACATACCACTAGATGAGCAAACGGATGAGGACCGGCTCAAGTCCCGAGAGGTATTCCGAGCAACCATCCCATTGGATCCTCACAGGCAGATTATAGCAGGCCACACGCCCGTACAGATGCTCCCAAACTTCGATGTAGAGCCACCCGAAGGAGGGATTTGGATGAGCCCAGTCTTGTTGGAAGACGAACGCCCTTCGGCAGTCTTGCTAGATACCGGAATCGTCCTTAGAGATACAGCACATCGACCTAGGATTTCTGCTTATGACCTCCAGACGGGCCGCGTCGAAGAGGTACACAGGATTAATCGGGTACTCTCCTGAGGGCAGGACCTATCCTCTAGAACGAACCCATTCGGACATTCTCTGACCAGTCTCGAATCCACCCAACCATAGGGAGATGCAGACCAATACCACTTGCCCCACACCCCTCAGCGCATGCCAGTAACTAGCATACGTCTTCCCATTCAGCGGTATGTCGTTTACCCACATGTTCAGATTAGCCCAGTATAGAACCAGAAGCATGAGCGTAATTCCAAACGCGGCCTCCTTCCTGAACCACGGAAGAGCCACTCCAATCCCAAGAAGAATCTCGAAGGCCCCACTAGCGTAAACCCAGAAAGTCGGGTTTCCAAGAGCCTTGGGTACAATGGGCTCGAACCACTCTGGGTCGAGGAAGTGCTGCACTCCGACCCAGACGAACCACAGGCCGTAAGGAACTGCTACGAGGTTCTCTACCCATCCTTCCATGGTATCAGTCTGCTTTTTCACGAACCAAAGCCACGTGTAGAGCTACTCCGACAGGCATCAACATGACCCCGAAGAATACTGTGGCCGCTGTGACCCACCTTTCGCTCCCGTGGTCCAGACACCGTCTCCACATCCACCTGGTCACGAATATGTCGCCGGCGACCATGTGTGCCCAAGCGGCCGCTGCGCCCGCCCTTGTTCCTAACAAGGCCGCTAGACTCCCCATGATGCTTGCTGGTTCCGTTGAGCTTTTGGCCAGATCAACAAGGCCTTGAGGGTCCGAAGCTGTGACTACCCACCAGAATACTATTGGCCCGACGAAGAACCACGGTCCTCGCATTAGCTTCTGGGTCATCTCGTGCTCTGGGTAGACTAGCATGGCAACCCAGAAAGGCCCCACCCACATCGTGGACAGGAAGAACGAAACATCGTAAATGTCCATGAATGTCCCTAGGTGCTATTCGCCTTGAGTCTTGGCCTTCTAAGGTCCTCGAACCACGGGTCAGCGCCGTTCCAGTCCGGGTCGACTCCCATGTCGGCGCATATCATCTTGGCCGAAATCCTTCCACTTTCCAGGATGGTCGGCAGTCCGCTTCCTGGATGAGTCCCTCCCCCCACTAGGTAGAGCCTCCCCAGCTCCTCGAACTTGTTCTGTGGCCTTCGCCAGAGCATCTGGTCAAGTCCGTGAGCGAGATTGAATACCGCTCCCTTGTAGATGTCTCTGGAGGCCCAGTCGTCCGGGGTGACTATCGTCTTTGAGACGATGTGTTCCTTCACATCGTGGAACCCAAGGTGCTCCAACTGTCCGAGAACCACTTCCATGTATTCGTGCTTTATCTCATCCCAATCTATTCCTGGGTGCGAGTTGCTTACTGGAACAAGGACGTAGATTGTTGAGTGTCCATCTGGTGCCATGGTGGGATCCGTGATGCAGGCATTCTGCGCGTAGACCGATGGATCGTCCCAGGTAACTTTGTTCTCCGTCACCTCCTTGAGGTTCTTCTGGTAGTCCTTAGCGGCGTATATCTGGTGGTGAGGTGTATCGTACAGCTTGTCGACTCCTAAGTATAGCATGTACGTCGAGCAGGAATACGACTTCTGGTCCAGCTTCTTGTCGGACCAACGCTTGCGTAGCTTGTCCGGAACAAGACCCTTCATCCCGGTGGCGAAATCTACGTTCATCACGAATCTCTCTGCCGTGTAGGTTCCTTGATCAGTCCTAGCCCCCACAACGGCCTTCCCTTCAAACAAGAACTCACTGACAGGCTCGTTTAGGTGAATGTCAACACCTAGTCCCCTAGCAATCTCCCCCATCTTCTGTGTGATTGTTCCTAAACCACCCTCTGAGTGGAAGACTCCGTGCTCGTACTCTAGGTATGCTAGGATTGTGAAGAGGCTTGGAGCGTGGAAGGGACTCATTCCGAGGTACTTGGTCTGGAAGGACATTGCGAGCTGCATCCTCTCGTCGGGGAATATTCTAGCCAAGTCTGAAGCCACGCTTCTCCATGGTCTGAGTACCCGGGAGACCCTAAGAGCCCTCCTGTTCAGTAGGTCGCTCGGACCTCTCCATGGGGCGTTAAGGCAATTCTTGGAAAGCCTCATCTTGGTCCTATTGTCATCGATGTAATTCCTGAATCCAATCGCATTCTTCTCTCCGCAGAGCTCGGCTATCTGGGAGACCATGTTATCGATATCAGTCGTGGCGTTGAGGCTCCCCCCTGCTCCGAATACAAGTCTATAGTTTGGCTCGAGCGGAATCAGTCCGAGCTCCTCGTGTGCGTCAAGGCCTAGAGCACCGAAAATCTCCTCTGCTATTTCGGGATAGTGGAAGAAAGTTGGCCCATTGTCGAACTTGTAGCCGTCTTTCTCGAAGACCCTTGTCCTGCCCCCGACGTCATCTCCCTTCTCCAGAATGGTGACCTTTACGCCTGCCTTGGCCAGTAGCATCGAGCAAGCCAGACCACCCGGTCCTGCGCCCACGATGAGGACATCACTGTGTTTCCCCATCATATCACTCAAGCCCCAGGCCTTCCCTGAACTCATTCAGCGACGGCCCCATCTCAGCAATCAACTTGACCTCGGGGTGTGTTCTGATTACTAGACCGTCCATGTACATCAGAGACCTGATTATTGGAAAGCCCTCTTCTCCGAAGTCAGCTCCAGCCTCCTCCACCGCCGCTCTAACGGTCTTCATCATCAGCTCGGTCAGGCTTTGCTCTCCCACGCTCTTGTCTCCGAATTCGCTGTATATTTCAGTCATCTGATTCTTGTAGCGGGCTACTCTGTCTTCCGAAGGACGCTCCCCTGCGAGTCCAAGTAGTGACTCGAAAGCTCCACTCTTGTCTCCCTCAGAAAGACATTTGAAGAATCTGAAGAGGGGGAGGCTAACGCTACTAGGAGACTTGCATATGGCCCCGTTGTCTATGAAGACAAACCTACGATTCTTATCCACGATGCAGTTGCCGGGATGAAGGTCACCATGGAAAGTTCCAACCCCGAACATGTACGCCCCTTGGATGCGGAAGAGCTGAACCAAGTACTCCCAGCTTAGACTACCATCTTCAATACATTCCTCTAGGGTCTTTCCCTCCACATACTCGGAGACTAGCACGTGCTCGTTCGATAGTTCTGGATAGTACTTTGGGAACCTTAATCGTCGCATAGGGAAGTTGCTTTCGAGATCGTCCCGAATCGCCTTGAGTTCAGCCCCTCCCTTAATCTCATTTCTGAGGTCAAGCTCTCGGGTGGTGTAGTCCTCTACGTGCCTTAGAAGTGCTACTGGGTTTCCAACTCTTCTCAGTTTTGGAGAGAATGCTATTGCCACCCTCATCAACCTCATCAACCTCCTTACATCCCTACGGAAAGCCTTCTTGTGGTCACCTTTGACGACCTTGACTACGACCTCCTCTCCACTAGACAGAGTCGCTCTATGCACTTGACCGATAGATGCAGCCGCTAGCGACTTCTCGTCGAATTCGACTATCGAGTCGTGGAATCCTGCAGGTGCCTTGGACTCGAGTATTTCAGAAACATCCTCAGACGGTATCGTCAACGCATTCCTGTACATTTTTTGTAACTGCCTGCACTTCTCAATACTCAGCATGTCTGGCCTTAGTGCGAAAATTTGGGTCAGCTTCACAGCGAGAAGACCCTGTCTTTGAATCCACTCGAGATCAGCGGGTCCATCTTTGGTGATTTCCCGCATGAAACGAATGAATGACAGTAGGCGCACATTATTCCCAAGACATTCCCCGTTTCAAGGTCTGTTTCTGGTCTCACTCAGAATTTCTACCGCCTCCTCGACGCCTTCCGCGATCCTGCACTCCCATATTGTCAGTACTCTCCAACCCAACCCAACCAAGGACCTCTCCTTCCTTGAATCCCGTTCTATGTTTCTATCGAACTTCTGATTCCAGTACTCGATGTTCGACTTCGGGAGGCTCAGGTCGCAGGTAGGACATCGGTGCCAGAAGCACCCATGTACGAACACGGCAAACCGCCTCCCTGGGAAGGCAATGTCCGGCCTGCAGAGGTAACCCCCCCCTCTATCGTCGATACGCCAGTGCAGTCGGTAACCGGGGAAGCCATTTTCCCTTAGCATCTGCCTTGCCAGCAACTCAGGCTTGGTGTTAGTTGACTTGTTGGCAACCATAACATTGTGTACTGCAATAGAGGATGCTTTGGGCGCCTCAATCGCCATCCTTACTCTCTATCTATCCTTCCAGATGAACCTATCTAGTCCAAGACTCTACTAAGGCAATGGCCCGGAACCGCTGATTTCCCCTAGCCACACCATCGCCGACCTATAGTCTCCCTCGGCCGCAAGGTCGTCCTTTAGGAGCAGACTCTCTGCGGCATCCCAAAGCGCACGAAGTGCAGGCACCCAGTCCCCCCCCTTGTCACGACTGTCTTCGTCGAACCTCCAGGAGTCTGACTCCGTCCTGTCGTGGACCACAAGCCATGCCCAGCCCATTGCAGACTCTAGACCCTTGCCCTTCCTAGCAACGGATACTGTTGATGCCACACCCTCGTCCGCAGCCTTCCTGACTAGATTGTCTGCGAAAGAAAGAGGGGATGGGAGGGCTTCGCTCTCCCACGGGAGCCTATCTAACCGCTGAGCTGTGCTAAGGGACTCGTTCAACTCCCTCAGGAATGCACCGAAACCCTGCTTTCTCTTGGCCTGCCGGGTGTGAACCGAATCTGCCTCTTCTCCTGTCAGATCGAAAAGCTCCTCCAGAATAGATTTCCCGTGATCAGGCCACAGGGAAACCAGGACGGGATGACATGAAGACTCCTCGAGCCTCACAACCTTTTCCTCAACGTCCAGCACAACTCCGTCTGATCTAACATGAATGCCGCCTTCCAGGGAGTCGAGAATACAGGCAAGCGCGCGCCGCTCGTCTTCAGTTCCACTCATGTGCTTCAGGAAGCTCCCCCTGTCTTCATTGGCGAACCAGCTGTTTCCGACCACGTAACCGTCTGAGATGGAGTTGAGGATACTGGCCCTGCATGTTCGCGCCAAAGACCCGTCCTCCAACGACATCTTTAGCCAGGTCTGTAGGACTTCTTCCAACCTATCCTGACCCTCTTCTGGAAGGGGCCTGTCTTCTGGCCAGCCATCGGGCCTCCACATCCAAGTCGCCTCGCAGACCTCTCCCAGTTTGTTAGGTGGCATCATTGAAACCGCGATGCTTCGAGCCATCGGCTCGTCTGTCTTAGCTAGTGCTGCTTGGGACAGACCGACCGTGGTTCCGTCAGAGAAGGCTAGCCTTAGCCACCCCTCACCTGTCAAAGAACCTGATCTCACAGCCTCCTCGTTCAGACCTACTGACCACTTGCAGTCCTCCCCTTCGAGATCCACAGATGTGTTCTCTAGAGTCCAACTCACCCACTCGGGCGGTGGGTTGCATTCGAAACCTGTGAATACGAAACCGCCGTCCCAAGAAAAGAAAAACTGTCCCGCCTTAGCGTGGTCGTCCCACACCAGGAGCCTCAGCCTAGGGTGGTTGAAGTTCTGTATCCCAACTAGGTGGCCTGGCCTGCCCCCTCCTCTCTTCAGATAGCTGGCGTTTCCATAGACATCGCTCTTGAATACTGAGACCGTACTCAGGACCTCCTCTGAAGCTGCTGCCAGACTCCCCGCGAGCGAGCGAGCAACGTCTCCCCCGCTTCTCTTGGACATCCTTTTCTTTAGCCACCTCACATCATTCCTCTTGGAGGACACGACTCCTATTTCCTTGAGCGTTAGAGCCATAGGATCCGATGATCCGAACAGCGATACCTTGCCCAGATCGCCCACAATCTCTGGCATGAACGCCTCTGGATTGTCCAAGAGGGCCTCTAGGTTACTCTCCAATCTCTTTTGGATCTCCTTTGAGGCTTGCTTAATCCCTCTTACTCTGAGTCTTTTCCTCCGGTTCTTGTCACCCGGGAAACGGACCTCTGCGGGAGGTTTGGCCATGCTATCGTACTTAGCGAAACGAGGACCCGACTTGAGTCCGTCGGACCGACACTACCCCAACCGTCTGCGTTGGAACGCGTCCTTCTCATTTCCACTCATCTCAGAAGGCAGGATTAGGGTATGCACCCAACCACCCTCCACAGCACCGATGTCCCCAAGCCTCCCTGAAACTACATTCTGCCTGTTGGTACCCACGTCACTGAGTAACAACCCTTTCCAATCTTTTACCGGGACTTCGGGACTCCAGTCGCAATCAGGGCTCCCCATGTGCCTATGCACCATCTTATCTAGTACCGAAACCGCTTCTCTCGGGGTCATCGGCTTTGGAGGGTCGAAACCCATTCCTGTGGGGTCCAAATCTAACAGAACTAGTGTATGCAGGCCATTAGCCTGGTTCGAGATAATCATTTCAAGGGGTGAGGTGGCTAGGTATTCGCCATATGGGTAGGGCAGGGTCACCTGTCTTCCGAACTTGTACGATTGAAGACCGGACAGCGAGATAGCCAGCGCGGTTGCTGACATCCCTGGGACGACATGGAAATCCACCCCTTCCTCGGAGCACCTTGCCTCCAGATCGATGTGAGTGGTAGCAAGCATGGGGTCTCCCACCACTAGGAGGGCCACCGGCATTTCTCTTGCCTCTTCGATTAGGATTCCGGGACTCTCGACTGAGGGCCTCATTAGCCTCTCCCATGGACCCACCACATCCTCTAGCCGGTTTTCTTCCACCTCCGGGAGGACTGCTGTGTATCCCTCTAGGTACCTCTTGTTGCAATTTCTCGCTATGCTCCTAGCTTTCTCGGTCATGTGCTCTAGGTCCCCAGGACCAATCCCAACAAGCCAGAGTCCTGGTGGCAGACCTTCCGGTTCCATGGTACTTCACGGAAACCCACCCACATCAATATGATGCGAGTCAGAACTTCTCTCGGACGGATCCTTTCCTGCCTAGAATCCTCCCCGTGTAGTACTCGTCTCTCCTAGAGTCGAATGGATCCATAGAGTACTTCAGATCCTCGCTGTAGGTTTTGTACAGGAACAGCTCCCACGCAAGCCCCCTGTTCCCTCCTGCCGAGAGGAAATCCCCACCAGACACCCGCCTGATTTCTCTAAGGACCGCCCCTAGGTCATTCGAGAAACCCAGGGTCCCACTCTCCATTACAACGAAGGAACCGTCGTCGAACGAACCCCACGCATCCATGTCGTTGATGTCCATCCTGTGACAGTCCTCACACCCATAAAGATCCACAGTAACATCCCCATGCTCGGAATTGGGGAACATCCTAGACATAAACTGGAAGTAGTTTCCACTACAGGGATCCCCAATCATCATCAGGCTTTTCCCTTTTGTATTCGCAATATTCTTTGCCTCCGCGAACATCCTCTTCGTGACGAAATACCTCTTGATTGGAGAGATCAGGACGCTTCTAATCATCACCAGCCACTTCCGTCATTGTGAAGCGGTGTCGCCGACCGGCCCATGAACGTGCTGCGCCATCTTTGCGTGCCTAATCGACATGTCGAGGACACACTTTCGACTCTCCGTGATAGGGGTTGGCTTGCTCCTAGTATGAGGATTTTCGCAAACGAGGTTGGGAGCCATAGGATGATACCTCTCGATCCTGGGGCTCCTGTAGCGCTTCCGGGAGAACTCGCCTGCCTCGAGATTTCTATGCAGGAGGGATTGGTTGACGAGAGGTCCGACTCTGACTGGTGGAGCCACCTATCTCAGCTAGTTGGGGAGGAGGTAGTACGGTCATTCGCGGAGGCTTGGCCGTCTTCGCACGAATTTATCGCCGACATGATGGTCGTAAGGATTGAAGAGGGATTGGAGAATTTCGCACCCCAGATTGCAGAGGCCAAGCTTCTATCCCACCCACACATTAGACTAGTCCTAAACGACGAAGGTGTCCAAGGGGAACTCAGGATTCGCAAACTCACTCCAATCGGAGCAAGACACGAGGACGCAGTCGTTACGGAAGATATTCCAGAATCTGTCAGCAGCACTCGTGTGATGGTCCGAGAGTCTGGACGCAGCATTCTATGCGACCCGACGAGGGCCTACTTCTCCACCAAGTTGCAGTCAGAAAGGCTGGAGACTCTCTCGCTCGCCAAGGAGCTCCGCTCCTTGATCGGTCGCCCGTTGCGTGTTTGTGACCCATTCTGCGGGGTCGGACCAGCACTAGCTACTCTCCTCGGGGAAACCGACTTAGTGGGAGACCTTCTTGCAACAGACCTCAATCCCGATGCCGTCGAGTTGCTGATCGACAACCTACGTCGCTGGGACCGAAGGGGCTACCCACCCGAACCTGCCCCTGTATCAAGACTCCACGATGACAGGATAGTAGGTCTGGCGGATGCCAACGAACTGTCTCTCAACCCAAACCTCACCGGTCGTTGGGATCTTCTATTGGTAAACTTACCTCACCGAACTATCGAGCTTCTACCTTCATTAGCTCCCCTTCTTGACAGGGCAGGACCTAGCATGATTAGGGGCAGGGTAATCGCTGCAGAGTCAGAAATCCAGGAAGCCAATGAGACGATTCGAACTGCTCTTCCACCCAGGCTGCAGGGCACCGCTGAACCAAGCCTTCGAGTCAAGCGTGACTACAGCTCCACAATGAGACTGTGCTCGTTCGAGGCCTGGATCGCCCCTGCGCCTTAGGCATGCATTATTCGGTAGAAAAAGTGGCGCCCCGACCGGGATTTGAACCCGGGTCGCAGCCTCGACAGGGCTGCATGATAGGCCACTACACCATCGGGGCCGGCCCTCTGTCGAGTTTGCCTCCCTTTTTCAAGGTTTGAGGGGCATCATTGATGACCTATCGGCGCGCAGCGTCTGCATGGAAGGTGACAGGATCGTCATCGACGTCATCGATAATGGGGGCCAGTGGACCCACCGGGAGTGGAGGATGCTAAGGTATCTCGGTGTTGATACAAAGATCCTTCCTAACTCTACGCCGGTGGAGGATATCAGGAAGGTGGACGGACTGGTACTGTCAGGCGGGGCTGCCAGGGTAGGACTTACGGGAGAGCTCGGAAACTGCGCTGACTATCTTGGTTTGGATGTCCCGATATTGGGAATCTGTGCAGGGCACCAGTTCATGGCTAGCCACTACGGGGGCGAGGCTGGAGAGGCTCCAAAGCCCGAGTTCGGTGCTGCCACCATATCATTAGTAGATGGCGGCGGTCTATTGTTCGACGGCACCCCTCTAAAGCAGACGGTATGGGAGAGTCACAATGACGAGGTAACAACCCTGCCCCCGGGCTTCGAAGTAACAGCGTTCAGCGACTCCTGCCTAGTCCAGGGAATGCAGAACGGGGAAATGGACCGTTTCGGCCTCCAATTCCACCCCGAGGTAAATGATACTGAGTATGGTTCGAACATCTTCGAGAACTTTGTTAGAGTCTGCTCGACAGCCAGATCTGGATAGGACAGGTTGAAGAAGGCCCGGTAGGTCGCCGGTTCGGTAGCAATGAAGGAAGAGCACAGCATCCTACACAAGTGCCGGAACTGCAACAGGACCGACAAGAGGCCGTACAACCCTACTGGTGAGGAGCAGTGCAGCCACTGCAACTCACCCATGGACCCACTAGAGATACGCTACAAGTGCGTTAACTGCGGCTTCATGACCTGGGCCGAGGCCGGATCCACCGGCAAGTCGTGTCACAAGTGCGGCTACAGGATTTTCGTCAAGCCACGGAAGGACGGAATGGCTAAGGTTCTGAAGGCTGAGTAGAATCGCGGAGTTCAAGTCCCGCCGACTACTCATCGACTCGTGGCGAGCTGGCTAGAGACCGAGGTACCAACTACGTTCGAAGAGCTGGCCGTACCCTCGGGGGTCCGGCAAACGCTGGTTTCGACAAGCAAATCCCCCGAACCTCCACATCTGCTGATTACAGGACCAGCCGGCGTGGGAAAGACAGCGTGTTGGAGACTATTCGCAAGGCAGATTCTGGGACCGGGATGGAAGTCGACTACGCATGTCCTACAGGCTCGGGACATACAAAGAAGGAGAGGGGCCATGGCATCCTTCGAAGAGTTTCTCAGGCCAAGCGGCTCGAACTCTGACACTCTTGCAGGAAGAATGAGCCTAGATGCATTCGACAGAGGGATATCTCAGTCACCATCAGAGGGGGTTGCCCCAGCGGGATCAGAGCTCCAGATGCAATCAGGACAAGTTCCGATAAGTCGTCTGATCGTTATCGAGGACGCGGACTACTTGGGTCACATCCGTCAGTCATACCTCAGGCGGATGATGGAAACCATTGGAGGGGCATCCAGGTTTGTTCTAGTCGCTAGAGCCCCATCGAGGATCATAGATGCGCTAAGGTCTAGGAGCCAGATGGTCAGGATACCACCTACTGACCGTGATCTGGTGGTGTCGACACTATCTTCTATAGCAGAGAGAAACGGCTGCCAACCGGACGTAGGAGTCCTGGAGGACATCGCATACATATCCGAGGGAAATCTGAAAAAGGCAATTTTCACACTCGAACTCCTCGAAATAAGGGGCCTTTCCTCTGACAGGTCATCGGTCCATAAGATGGTGCAGGCATCAACTTTGCAGGCTGGCAGACACCTCCTGGAACTGGCCCTCAGAGGCAAGGTAGTAGAATGGAGGTGGGAGAAGAAAGGAGGGAGGAACAGGAAGGTTCTGGCCGGAGCAATGGCAGAGGTTGACGATTTGATGAACAACCACGGCTTGGACGCAACTGACCTTGTCTCGCAGATCCACAGCGTGATAGTAGGACGGCGTCTCAGTATCCCTCAGGAATTGAGGGAGAAGATGCTGGCCGCACTATCTGAGTGTGATGCTGGCCTCCAGAGGTCGACTTACCCCAGAATACACTTTGAGAGGTTCCTGCATCGGACTGCCGCAGCAGGAAAGTTCCACGGATTGGCTATCGGTTGATGGCGGGCGCGGCAGGATTCGAACCCGCGGTCCCCGGCTTAGGAGGCCGGTGCATTATCCAGGCTATGCTACAC
>MDTE01126355.1_pt1 | contig 12857 bp, 10 predicted proteins | sample 811231 | NCBI WGS metagenome assembly MDTE01 (sample SAMN05326651, study PRJNA326480) | marine metagenome | isolation source: seawater | place: Indian Ocean: Red Sea | collected 2010
CATTGATCAAACTAAACTGCGCACTGGGCAGTTAGCCGAGGAAGACTGGCCAGGATTTAATAATGCTGTTGCTAAGCTGAAAGACCGCCCACTCTTTATTGACGATAGTGCCGGTGTCAGTCCTATGGAAATGCGGTCCCGCGCACGACGTATTATTAGAGAAAACGGCCAACTCGGAATGATAGTGGTGGATTATTTACAGCTTATGCAGATTAAAGGTACAAATGAAAACCGGGTTAACGAAATTTCCGAAATTTCTCGCTCTTTAAAATTGCTGGCTAGAGAATTCGAATGTCCCGTGATTGCGCTTTCTCAGCTTAATCGCGGCTTAGAACAACGCCCTAACAAACGCCCGGTGATGTCAGACCTACGCGAATCGGGTGCTATTGAGCAAGACGCAGACTTAATTACGTTCATCTATCGCGACGAAGTCTATAACGAAGATTCGCCAGACAAGGGGATTGCCGAAATCATTATCGGTAAGCACCGAAACGGACCTATTGGAACTGTGCGCTTAAGCTTCCTAGGACAGTTTACTCGTTTCGATAGTCATGCTCAGCCGAGATACGATGATAGTTACACCCGCGGCTAGCACTTCCAGGTTAACCAAAGAATGACTGAACCGACCAAAAGAAACTGGGCTAGCATCGACTTGGATGCTTTGCGCAAGAATCTTGCTATAGTCCATGCCCGTTGTCCGGAATCGACAATATTTCCCGTTATTAAATCCAATGCTTATGGTCACGGCATGGAGCAGGCTGCGCGAGCAATACTTTCATCCCATACAAAGATTGGAGGATTCGCGGTTGCTGCAATGAAAGAGGCAGTTGAATTGCATGAGCTCGATCTTGGGATGCCAATCTTAGTTTTAAATGGTTTTGTCAATCGAGATGAGCTCAGGCTTTGCATGGAGAAAGGCTTCGAGTCGATTATCCATTCGAATTATCAAACGGAAATGGTAGTTAAGGCATTAGAGAGTGATTTTTTCTCAGGCAAAAAAAAGTTCTGGATAAAACTGAATTCGGGAATGAATCGTTTAGGCATGAATTCGTTGGATACTTGTGCTTCCTTTTTAAGCTTGCATACTTTTCCAGAGACTGAACTGGTGCTCATGTCGCACCTAGCTTATGCAGATGATATGGATAATCCAGATTCAAAATATTTTACCGATCGGCAGATGGATAAATTCGAGGCGGTAAAGGCCCAACTGCAGTCTAGTTGTGATGATCAGGTAGGAATGAGCATGGCTGCATCCGCTGGAATACTTACTCTTCCTGATACCCATCTAGATTATGTGAGACCTGGAGTTATGCTCTATGGTAGCTCTCCACTCGCGCAGCAAACGGGAGAAGAAATAGGGCTCCATCCAGTGATGACTTTAGCGTCTCGTATTATTGCGATCAATCAAGTTGCAGCCGGCGAAGCGATAGGCTACAACGCGACATATGTTTGTGAAAAAGATACTCGAGTTGGCACTGTTTCTATTGGTTATGGCGATGGATATCCACGCTCGGCAGTAAATGGAACCCCCGTGTTAGTTAAAACTGAATCTCAGGCCTTAAGAACACAAATACTTGGCCGTGTTTCCATGGATATGATTACCATCGATCTCTCCGGGATTGACGATGTGCAAATAAATGACGAAGTCATACTGTGGGGAGAAGGTCTATGTGCAGACGAAGTCGCTAAATATGCGAACACGATCTCTTATGAGCTTTTTTGTAAGGTCACTAAAAGAGTGCCTTTCATTTACAACTAACAAAAACATTCTGCTTCGAATTTAGCTAGACATCTACTTATAATTTAATGGCAAAAACCAAGACAGCTTTTGTTTGTACAGATTGCGGTGCCGAGCATGGGCAATGGCAAGGTCAATGTGTTGCCTGCAAAGGCTGGAATACTCTCTCTCAGGTAAATCTAGGTGCAAGTTCTTCTCCCGCAACCAAAGCTGATTTTCGCAAGCAAGGATACGCCGGAGAGCAATCAAATGTACAAAACCTCTCGGACATAGACTTACAATCCTTGCCCCGTTACTCCAGCACCATCACTGAACTAGACCGAGTGCTGGGTGGAGGACTGGTTCCTGGATCGGTTGTGCTAATCGGCGGAAATCCTGGTGCCGGCAAAAGTACTTTGCTTCTGCAAATTATGTGTCAGCTCGCCCATGATGGTAAGCCTGCGCTCTATGTCACCGGAGAAGAATCTCTTCAACAAGTGGGCATGCGGGCGAGCCGGCTAAATTTGCCCAACGACAATTTGAAAATGTTGGCTGAGACAAATGTTGAGCACATATGTCAGGCAGCCCAACAAAACCAACCCGAATTACTCGTCGTCGATTCCATTCAAGTCATGCATAGCAGCGATGTACCTTCAGCGCCAGGTAGCGTATCGCAAGTTAGAGAATGTGCTGCCTATTTAATTCAGTTTGCAAAACAAACCAACACCGTTCTCTTTCTAGTTGGGCACGTAACAAAAGAAGGTAATCTTGCAGGCCCGAAAGTTCTCGAGCACATGATTGATTGTTTCATAATGTTAGAAGGTGGTAATGATAAAAAGTACCGAATTCTTCGTAGCCAAAAGAATCGTTTTGGCGCAGTGAATGAGCTTGGGGTTTTTGCCATGACCGAGTATGGCCTAAAAGAAGTGAGGAATCCTTCGGCAATATTTCTCGTTCGTGCTGAAGAAGACACATCAGGATCATTGGTCATGGTATTGTGGGAAGGTACGCGGCCAATGCTCGTTGAGATCCAAGCATTGGTGGATGCTAGTCCACTCAGTAATCCCCGTCGAGTAGCAGTGGGCTTGGAGCAAAACCGACTTGCCATGTTGTTAGCAGTGCTCCATCGTCATGGAGGTTTGTACATGGCAGATCAAGATGTATTTGTAAATGTTGTTGGCGGCATAAAAGTTTCTGAAACCAGTGCGGACCTTGCTCTAGTACTCGCAATTGTTTCAAGTTTTAAAGATCGGGCGTTAGACAAGGATTTGGTTGTATTTGGTGAAGTAGGATTGGCAGGAGAGATAAGACCGGTGCCCGGAGGTCAAGAACGCCTGGCAGAAGCAGCCAAACATGGATTCACTAAGGCGATCGTTCCTAAAGCAAATTTACCGAAATCAAAAATCAAAGGATTTGAAGTAATTGGCGTTACTAAAATAGCTCAGGCATTAGAGGCCATTTAAAACTAATCAGGCGCTCTCGCAAAATCTTGTTTAATAGTCTTCATGCACCACCAGTAGTGCATTGCACACCAGATATTTACTAACACCGTAATGGACATGGCATAACGCAATCCATCTACACCTGCTGTTGGTGTTAGAAGATCACTGACGAAGCCAGTGACCATCGGCCCTAACCCGAGGCCAATCAAATTTAATACAAATAATAAAACGGCTGATCCCATGGCGCGCATACGAATGCCAACGAGAAAATGTGTGGATGCCAAACAAGGTGCGAGATACCAACCGCCAAAGAAAACCGGGATAAAGTAAGAGTAAACCGCTATGTAAGCATCCGGCATTAATAAGAAAGTATTGAGAGCAAACGGAACGGCAATAATGGTAGATACAAATGGAATCCATATGTACCAGGTCATATCTCCGGTCTTTTTGTTCATATAGTCAGCAGCCCAGCCTCCAAAAAAAGTACCGGCCAGTCCGCCAACTCCAGCAATTATTCCGTAGTACCAACCGATATCCAGAATTGGCATTCCATGTACTCGGCCAAGAAATAGGGGCATAAAGTTTCCCATGCCATAAGTGACAAATGCATGCAGCGCGCAGGCAAAAGCTAAGTGACGAAATGATTTTCTTTCCCAGAGAAATTCCATTACGCGGAAGAAGCCAGGCGGTTGCACATCTTTGCGAGCTTCGGCCATACCACGTGGAGGTTCTTTAATTACGAATCGAACCACTAAGGCGAGTAGAACACCAGGCAATCCGACAACGATAAACGCAGTGCGCCAATCAAACATCTGTACTAGGTAAGCACCACCAACAGTTCCGACCAAAATGCCCCCGTAAACACCCAAGGAATAAATAGAAAGGGCTGTCGCTCTTTGTTCTGCTGGAAAGATATCTGAAACAATCGAATGAGAAGGTGGGGAGCCGCCGGCTTCACCAATACCAACACCGAAACGCGCCATAAAAAGCTGCGCGAAATTTTGCGCAGCACCACAGAGTGCAGTCATCAAGCTCCAAATTGTGACTGATATTGCGACGATATTGCGGCGGTTACTGATGTCTGCCCAGCGCGCGATTGGAATACCCAGAGTTGTGTAAATAGCTGCGAACGCCAAGCCAGATAACATTCCGAATTGGCCGTCGGATAATTCCAGATCTTCGATTATGTATTGGGCAAGAACATTGATGACTTGGCGATCGACAAAGTTCGACACATATACAACAGTAAGAATTCCTAAGACGAGGTAGCGATAATAGGGCTTCTTATAGGCCTCAATAATAGCATTGTCTTTTTCAGAAAGATTAGAAGCAGAAGAGTTATCTTCAACAACCGAATCCGTGTCGCCACCAACGTCAGTTGTCATATTTGGTTTCTCTATATTCTTTTTATGCGGATTTACACTGGTGGCGATGAAAGCATTTATTCCGCGGCGAGTCTACGAATTAGTACCGCGTTAAGCTGTGTCCGTTTTGCTAATGAGCTAACCTGAGCCTGTTCTCGGTTCGAGTGAGCTCCAGTTCCAGCAACACCAAGAGAATCAAGAGTCGGCAGTTCATCTGCTTGAGTAAGAGATCCGTCGGTTCCACCGCTGGAATCAGTAACTCTTAATTCCTGTCCGAGCCATCTGTTATTCTATCGTTGTATTTGCTGCAAACCCTCTTCATAATCCCTCGCCCATGAATGCTGCATCTGAGCCTATTATTGTCGTTCGAGGCCTTAGCAAAACTTATGCTGGAGGATTTCAGGCGCTTAAGAATATCGATCTTGAGATAGACAAGGGTGAAATAATTGCCTTGCTTGGCCCTAATGGCGCCGGAAAAACAACATTAATTTCCATAATTTGCGGGATAGCGCAAGCTACCCAGGGTTCTGTAAGCGTCGCTGGTTTTGATATTTGCAAAAATTACAGAAAGACGCGTTCCATGATCGGTCTGGTACCGCAAGAGTTAACCACTGATTCATTCGAATCAGTATGGAGTACGGTTTCATTTTCCCGCGGTCTCTTTGGTAAATCTGCAAATTCTGTTCACATCGAAAAAATATTAAGGGATCTTTCACTGTGGGATAAGAAAGACGACAAGATCATGACTCTGTCAGGTGGTATGAAGAGAAGGCTGCTGATTGCCAAAGCGCTTTCCCATGAGCCCACCGTTTTATTTCTTGATGAACCTACTGCCGGGGTTGATGTTTCACTCAGAAAAGACATGTGGAAAATCGTTGAGGAATTGAAAGCTGCCGGTGTCACAATCATTTTGACAACCCATTACATCGAAGAAGCAGAAGAGGTTGCAGATCGAGTTGGTATTATCAACAATGGCGAATTAATACTGGTCGAAGAAAAAACTAAATTGATGAGTAAGCTAGGCAATAAACAGGTAACCCTCGATCTTTGCGATCCACTTTCGAATGTTCCCTCAACTCTAGATGATCATTCATTGGAACTTTCTGAGGATGGCTATCAACTAACTTATACGTTTTCTACTAGTGGTGATCGAACAGGAGTTACAGCTTTTCTCGATGATCTAAAAGCTGAAGACATTCATTTCAAAGATTTAAATACGACCCAAAGTTCGCTAGAAGAAATTTTTGTCAATCTAGTACAGGAATCTTCTTGAGATGAATTTCTACGCAATTCTGGCTATCTATAAATTCGAAATGGCACGCACTCAGCGCACTTTGGTGCAGAGTATAGTCGCGCCGGTTATTTCGACATCGCTTTACTTTGTCGTTTTTGGCGCAGCCATCGGTTCGAGGATTACAGAAGTAGAAGGTGTGAGTTATGGTGCTTTCATTGTGCCGGGATTAATCATGTTGAACCTGTTGATGCACAGTATTTCAAATGCTTCATTCGCCATTTATTTTCCAAAATTCGTGGGCACTGTGTACGAAGTCTTGTCCGCGCCAGTATCAACCACAGAAGTCGTAGCAGGTTATGTTGGTGCAGCAGCAACGAAATCGATTATTTTGGGAATGATAATTTTGGCTACAGCTACTTTCTTTATTCCGATGCGCATTGAGCATCCAGTCATAATGCTGCTCTTTGTTTTTCTTACTGCGATTTCTTTCAGCTTGCTTGGATTTATCTTAGGGATTTGGGCAGATAACTTCGAAAAGCTTTCTGTAGTTCCGTCATTAATAGTTACGCCTCTTGTATTTCTGGGCGGTAGCTTCTATTCAACAGATATGTTGCCACCACTCTGGCAGTCGGTTTCATTGCTGAATCCAGTTTTATACTTGGTTAGTGGATTACGTTGGAGTTTTTACGAAATTGCCGAAGTGAATGTAATCGTCAGCTTGGCCAGTATTACAGTTTTTATGCTGCTGTGTTTTTCTATTGTGGTGTATATGTTTAAGACAGGTTACAAATTGCGGCACTAACTAATTTCTAAAGCGATCAGTCATTAAAATTCGCTTATGCATGCGCCAACCTTCCGGGGTTTTATGCCAGATAATTCGATAAATTCCTGAGCTATTAATATAAGCAGCTGAATCGTTAGCAGTTTGATGAGTTATTAGCGCCATATTTTCTGTGACGGCACTTCTTGCATTAAGCTCCAAAAATACTATCCCGGAAAAATGATGGCGCGTTTGTCGATCCGCCAATCGACCCTTATGCGAACGCCGAGCGTATTCCAAAATTGATGCCCTACCTTCCAGGCGGGAACCATCAACCAGTTCGCCATTGAGTCGTCGTTCCATTACCGCTTCCTCGGTAAATAATTCAGAAAACCCTTCCGAATCTTTGCCATCCCAGCGGTAGGAATACTGGGTTAGCATGTCCGTAATCGCCAACCTGTTAGCTATATCATCAGTTTCATTTGCGGTTGCAACTGAAGCAGAAACCAGTCCAGAGAATAAAGTGGATAGCCAAAAATGGTTATTAATGGAATGCAGTTTTTTTGCCATCTCGCGCTCCTTATAAGACCCGCTAGCATAGCAATTTAGAGAGTTTATAAACAGGAGTCCCTATGGGACAAGAGCCCGGAAGGCCCATGAAAAGGTGCCAGTGGCTTTTGCACGGTTAATATAATAAAACACACCAGTGTCACCACGAAATAGTCCACAGCACCCTTATCAAATGGTAGTCTTATACTCATATGCGAAAGTGTATCAATAATATAAGTAATCAAAGGCTTAGAGAGGGATAAATGACCAGGTTTGTAACGCGTCGCGAATTTCTAAATCTAGTAGGAGCTGTAGGAGGCAGCTCAGCAGCGCTCAGAGCAGGTTCGGCACTAGGTTTGTTACCAGTCACAAAGACAGCAAAAGCACTCGATCTTTTTGCCCTTGGCACGAATAGTAAGAAGGTAGCAATTCTTGGAGGGGGCCTTTCTGGATTGACGGTCGCTTATGAATTGGGTAAGCGAGGATATGAGTGCACCATATTGGAAGCCTCGCATCGATGCGGAGGCAGAGTCTTTACTGTACGTAATGGGGACCTTATTGATGAAATTGGGAATCGCCATTACTGTGAGTTTGACGATGAGCCTCACATGTATTTTAACGGCGGTGCCGCGCGCATTCCTAGTTTTCATAATAATTTACTAGCCTATTGTAAAGAGCTCGATGTAGAGCTCGAGGTTTTCGTAGGAGAAAACAACAATGCCTATTTCCAAGATGATGCAGTGTTAGGCGGTAAACCTGTCCGTATAAAAGACTACAAGACCAACGTTCGCGGCTTTCTTGGAGAAATGTTGGCAAAATCAATGTCAGAACAAGAAATGAATGAGCCATTTACCGAGCTAGAGGCAGAAAATCTACTCAGTATTATTCATTCATTTGGAGATTTGCGCGAAGGTGGCGAGTATACAGGAAGTTCGAGAAGCGGCTACGAGACCGGAGGATTCACCACACATGGCGTGCAAAAGGACATAATTGAGTTTCGAGATCTTTTAAAAAGCCGCTTGGGAGGGAGGATAATGACGGCAAGTGAAGGGGAGCAAGGCCCCCCCTTACTTCAAGCCAAAGACGGCATGGATAACATAATTGCCGGGTTCCTGAGAGTGGTTGGTCAGGAGGTAAAATACCGGGCTATGGTTTCAGCGATAAATGTTACTAACGATGGTGTAGAAATAAGTTATGACCAAGATGGAGTTAGACATTCTTTAAATGTTGATTACTGCTTTAACTGTATCCCCACTCATTTAATTACTGGCTTGGACCACAATTTTCCAGCTGACTATGTTAAAGCGATGAAGTATGTGCGAAGGGGTGATGCATATAAAGCAGCATTCCAAGCAAAAGAAAGGTTTTGGGAGAAAGAGGATATTTATGGGGGCATTACTCGAATGAATAATCGGAGTTCGAGCATTTGGTACCCTTCTGGTGGGATACATAAAGATAAAGGAGTTATTCTCGCTGCGTATAACTTCCAAGGGGGTTTGTATCATACTAACAAGACACAAGAGGAAAGAATCGAAAGTCATATAAAGGATGGAGAGAAAGTACATCCAAACTATCGAAGTCTAGTTGAAAAGCCAGTCACAATTGCATGGCACCGGATGAATCACATGCTTGGTTGTGCCGCTCGTTGGAATCGAAGCCGCAGTGGTTGGACAGCTGAGGAACAGCTTATGTTCGACACTTTGCAAAAACCTGTTAATGGACGACATTATGTTATAGGTGATCAAATTACAGTACATGTAGCCTGGATGGAGAGTGCGATTCAATCTGCACACTGGGCAATGGAAGATTTGGATAAGCGAGTGCGTGCAGAATTAGCATAAGCTTGTTTTATGTACCTGGGGGATACCTGGCCCTTTCTCAGAAATTAGAATGAATACAATGCGACTAATAATACCTCTCTTGTGTATGTTCATCCTTCCATGGATGAAGGTAAATGCGGCTGAAGAGAATGAATCCTATGATGATCGTTACTGTACTACATGTCATGGTGCCGATGGTCGTGGTAACTACGGAGTCCAGGCACCAAGGTTAGCTGGCATGGAACCTTGGTATCTACAACGTCAATTGGAAAATTTTCGCGCAGGACTGCGAGGTGTTCATCTTAGCGATATCGAAGGCATAGCCATGCGACCTATGGCCACAAAGCTAACCGATGAAAGTATAGCTGACATTATTGAATGGGTTGGTAGCTGGGATTACGTTCCTGCGGAGATCACTATCGAAGCTGATGCCGGCCGAGGAGCTCAACTCTTTGCTCAATGTGCTACCTGTCATGGTGCGGATGGCCTGGGCAATGAAACTTTAGGCGCGCCGGCCTTGCGCGGTCAGAATGACTGGTATCTGGTTACCCAGCTGAAAAATTTCAAACAAGGTTGGCGAGGAAATGGGGACGGGGATACTTTTGGCCAGCAGATGATGGTAATGACACAAATGCTGACGGATGATGCTGCCATAAATAATGTTGTGAGTTATATCAATACATTGGGAAGAGACTAAAGAGAATCCTCGATTTCACTATTGGTCTCCTCACGGCTGCGCTATATACTCAAGAAAATTCAGACTAAAAAAATAATAAGTAAGCCGATGCGCTTATTAAAAATGCACTCTCTTCAGGAGTAATACAAATGTCTGCTTTAGCCATTGTAAACCTCGTAGTCTTCGCCGCCCTTTTAAGTTTTCTTTTTCAGCTATCTAAGAGAGGTTTTGGCTTTTCGAAATTAGTTCTAATTGGATTAGTTTTGGGCACTTTGTTCGGGGCTTATCTTCAGATTATTTTCGGTCCAGGACATCAAGTCTCACAGGAGACAATTGAGTGGACGAATGTTGTAGCAAACTCCTTTGTGAATCTTCTCCGCATGATAATTATTCCGCTGATCTTGGTGACCATGATTGCGGCTGTACTCAAAGTGGATGAGATTAAGTCACTCGGAAAAATCGGTGGCTCTGTCGTTACCATACTCGTATTCACCACCATGATCTCCGCGGTGGTTGGTGTAATCATGGCTTCCGCAACCGGGTTGGATGCGACGGAATTCAATTTAGGTGAAAGAGAGGCGGCCAGAGCAGAAGTCTTGGAGTCACGCCAGGACAGTGTTGCCGATTTGAGTATTCCTCAGTTGCTGACAAGTATGGTCTCTACGAACATATTCAGAGATCTCAGCCAAGACAGAAGTATTTCTATAATTGCAGTTGTTATCTTTGGCTTGCTCTTTGGCATCTCGGCATTATTAGTAGGTCAAGAAGACAATGCCCACGGAGAACGAATACGAGGTTTTATAGAGACGACCCAGGCCGTTGTGATGAGACTGGTTAAGATTGTCATGAGCCTAACACCCTATGGCGTTTTGGCTTTAATGACCAGAGTCATGTCGACCTCTGATGTCGATGCGATAGTTACCCTTATAAGTTTCGTCATCGCTTCCTATATTGCTATTGCAATTATGTTTGCGATTCATGCATTTATGATTGGATTATTAGGTGCAAACATAAAATCCTATTTTAAAAAAGTATGGCCAGTGCTTACATTTGCTTTTGTTACACGTAGTTCAGCAGCAACGATTCCCTTGACGATTCGAGCACAAATCGAAGAATTAAAAGTACCGGCACCAATTGCGAATATCTCAGCTTCTTTTGGCGCAACGATTGGGCAAAATGGATGTGCAGGTATTTACCCTGCAATGTTAGCCGTTATGGTCGCGCCGAGTGTAGGCATAGACGTGGACTTGGGCTTTATTGCCTATCTGGTGTTGGTAATTGCTATTGCTTCATTCGGCATCGCCGGTGTTGGTGGTGGAGCAACTAATGCTGCATTGGTGGTCTTACCACTCATGGGATTACCTGTAACGGTAGCTGCCTTATTAATTACGATTGAACCACTTATAGACATGGCCCGTACTGCACTTAATGTAAATGGTGCGATAACAACAGGTATGATCACTTCACGTTTTATTGGTGATGGGGTCGAGTCAGATGCGCAAGCTATGGCCGATCAGCCAGTGCAGGAAAACTAACCACAAGATTTCAAGTCGGTCAATTTTTGGAGGGAAGGCGATTATGAGAATTAGAAAGTCAGTTACGACATTTATCATGCTGGCATTAATGGGTGTAGCAACTTACGTTAGCGCGCAAGAAATTTCTCGCAATAATGAAGGCAGGTACTTCTATACCAGCATTACTATTCCGCCTGGCGCAGAGACCATGTATCTAAGTGGGTCCGGCGCCCGAGCTAATGAAGATGGGACTTGGGGAGACATGCGACAGCAAACAATCGATACCTTTGCACGCTTTCAACAAACTCTAGAAGACCAGGGGTGGTCAATGAGCGATATCGTGCAAGTGCGCGCCTTCGCAGTTTCAGGTGAAGACGGTTTGGACTTCGCAGGCTTTAATTCAGGCTATTCTGAGTTTTTTGGTACAGTAGAAAACCCTAATAAGCCAGTGCGATCTTTTGTAGAAATCGCCGGTCTGGTTGTTGACGGCTGGTTGATTGAAATCGAAATTCGCGCAGCCCGTATGCCTTAACCATCAAAGCACTCGACTAAAAGGATCGATTGTTGGTGCTCTTGTACCAGTCGATCCTTTTTTATTGGAACAAGAATTAATAGAAATTTTTAAGGTTCAGCATTAGGTTTATTTGCATCCCTCAAACTACTAAGTCATGAACACTCATACTAGTTCTCACAATCTGATTTGGAGTTCCACTTTCTGTCAAGGATTATGTTAGCCCAATGCCAGCTATAAACTGTAAAATATGCAACTCTTTAGTTTGGACAAAATTAGTTCTAGCCAGCTTTTCTGCTTCATTATCTTCGGGTCAGTCGACTCTCGAGCTGGACGAATTCAATACTGCTTATCTACAGTATGGAGAAACTAAAGACACCCAGCCGGATATCGCTAGGGAAGCCGCGAGGCGAGCCTATGAGCTCGGCAGAGAATTGTTTGGTGTAGACAGTGAGCGAAGTGCAATGCTTGCCATTAATTACGCCACCTTGATCGAAGATGAAAGCCAAAGCCAAGAATATTTGGATGAAGCGGTGGAAGTTTATCAGAGGGTTTTCGGTTTCGGCTCTGAAGCGATCATTGATCCTCTTATGCGATTGGGTCGCACGCTTAACGATCGAGAACGACTAACATTAGCAAGTCAGTATTATGAGCGCGCGTTGCAATTATCGAGAGATCATTTGGGTGAAGATTCAAGTAAAGCTGGGAGTCTAGAGTTGGAACTAGCAGCTCTCAGTTTGCGCGTAGGCGACTTAGGCCAGGTCAGTGCAAGATTGGAACGGGCAAGATCAATCTTGAGTAGTTACACGGATCCTGGGTCCCAAAGCGGCATGACCCGAATAGATCTTTTAACAGGTGAATACTTTATTGTAAGAGAGCAGTATCGGGCAGCGATTGAGCCCTTGCTTGCGTCATTGGGAAAATTTGTTCGTTTTCCAAGAGCAGGAATAACAGTGCGGAATAGAATTTCGCTAATAAGAGCGTATGAAAATCTAGGTGAACAAGAACGCGCCACTGAACATTGCTTGGCAATAGGAATAGCCCAACGCGTGAGCGAGGGAGAAAACCTGAGACCAGTTTATACAGTAATACCTGAGGTGCTAAGAAATAAAGACCAAAGCCACCCAATAAGAGTTGAGTTCCTGGTCGATAGAGAAGGCTTCGTTAGAGAACCGCAGATTCAAACTGATATTGACGAAGCTGAATTACGTCAAGCAGTAATAGAGGCGATAGCTCAATTTCGCTTCGCTCCCAGATTCATAGATGGCAG
>MDTE01052154.1_pt1 | contig 12856 bp, 11 predicted proteins | sample 811231 | NCBI WGS metagenome assembly MDTE01 (sample SAMN05326651, study PRJNA326480) | marine metagenome | isolation source: seawater | place: Indian Ocean: Red Sea | collected 2010
ATACGTCTTAAGAGTTGTAAGTGAAGTTTTAAGTTCTAATGGTTCCACTTCAATGGGATCTGTTTGTGGAAGTACTCTCTCGTTACTTGACGCTGGTGTTCCTTTAAAAGCTCCTGTAAGTGGCACTGCTATGGGTTTAATCAAAGAAGGCAAAGAAGTTCGAATACTTACAGATATTCAGGGAATTGAAGATTTCCTCGGAGACATGGACTTTAAAGTTGCTGGTACTGATAAAGGCATAACTGCATTACAAATGGATATGAAAATTACAGGTTTGCCTGTATCAATTATTTCTGATGCGATTAAAAAAGCTCGTCCTGCGAGATTACATATTTTAGAAAAAATGCAAGAGGCGATAGATAAACCACAAGAATCTCTTTCTCCTCATGCTCCAAGGCTTTTAAGCTTTAGAATTGACCCAGAGCTTATAGGAACAGTTATTGGGCCTGGAGGAAGAACTATCAAAGGAATTACTGAAAGAACCAATACCAAAATAGATATTGAGGATGGAGGTATTGTAACTATTGCTTCTCATGATGGTGCTGCTGCTGAAGAAGCGCAAAAGATCATTGAAGGTTTAACTAGAAAAGTTCATGAGGGAGAGATTTTCTCAGGAGTAGTTACTCGCATAATTCCTATTGGTGCTTTCGTTGAAATATTGCCTGGCAAGGAAGGAATGGTACATATCTCACAGCTTTCAGAGGCTAGAGTTGAAAGAGTAGAAGATGTAGTTCGTCAGGGAGATGAAGTTACTGTTAGAGTTAGAGAAATTGATAGTAGAGGTAGGATCAATTTAACATTAAGAGGGGTAGCTCAAAACGGAGGCATGTCTTATCCAGAGCCAACTCCAACTCCTGTAGCTCCTCTTAATTAAGAAATTAAAGGAATAATATTGTATTTTTTTATTATTTCTTTTACTTCTAAGCATATTTGTTTATGGTTTTTCTTATTGTTTGAAGCAATAATTACTCCTGATTGTTCAAAGGAGTTTTTACTGTAAATTAGTTCTTCATTTTCTAAATTTGTTATCCTTCCTCCCGCAGTTCTTAAAATAGCTTCAGGAGCAGCAAAATCCCAATCTTTAGGGGAACTTTGGCCAGGTAAGCTCAGTGAAATATAAATATCACTTTCTCCTCTAATGATTGAAGCAATTTTACATCCCACGCTACCCATTACTATTACCTTGGAAAAATTAAGCTTCTCAATTAAATTTCTTAGTTGTTTATTTCTATGATTTTTACTTGTAACTAAAGTCATTTCATTAAGAGATTTATCTTTAAAAATGTAAGGTCTATATAAATTACCGTCTCTTTTTTCGCACCAACATTTTTCTCCAGTGCTTATCCATAATTCATTCCTTTCGGGAATAAGTACAATTCCCATTAAAGGTTTTTGTTTGTAGTTCAATGCTAAGTGCATTGCATAATTACCAGTACTTTGAATAAAGTCTTTAGTACCATCAAGAGGATCAAGTACCCATAGCCAGTCAGCATAACTATTACCAAAGCTAGATTCTATTTTGATATTTTCTTCACTCAGAATTTCCCAAGTGATATCTCTATACTTTTCATTAATTCTTTTAATAATTATCTCATTTACTTGTAAATCAGCTAGTGTAACTGGATCTTCATGATCTTTAGATTTAATGATCTCATTTTTATGATTTTGATCTTTAATCAAATCAGAGTAATTCAATAAAATATCTGCAGCTTCCCAGCTGAAAATTCTCAGATCATCGATAAGATTATTTATATCTACACCTAATGGTAATTTAATCACTAAATGAAAACTAATTCTTCATTATCCCATAATAGAAGTAAAGAACCAGAAAATAGTGTTTTATATATAGTTGGAACACCAATTGGCAATTTAAGTGATATTTCTTCTAGGGCTTTAAATATTCTTAAAAATGTTTCGCTAATCGCTTGCGAAGATACTAGACAAACAAAAAAAATAATGAGTAAATATAAAATAAGTAATAATCTAATTAGCTTTAATAAGCATAATTCCTTTGATAAAATCCCCAAAATAGTTGAGTTCCTAAAATCGAATAAATCTATTGCACTAGTCAGTGATGCTGGGATGCCAAGTATTTGTGACCCAGGAGAAAGTCTCGTCAAAACAGTTAAAGAAGAAGGTTACGATGTTATTTGCATCCCAGGACCATCTGCCGTCTTAACAGCTCTTGTATCTAGTGGAATGCCTTCCTCTAACTTTATATTTGAAGGTTTTCTTCCTAGAAAAAAAATTGATAGAGAAAAAATTCTCCTAGAAATTAGTAAATCTGAAAAGACAACAATATTATTCGAATCTCCTCGTCGTCTTAAAAAACTGTTAGAAGAATTATGGAAATTTTGTGGAGGAAAGAGAGAAATGCAAGTTTTTAGAGAATTAACTAAAAAGTTTGAAGAACATATTGGCAATGATATTGATCAAGTAATAAGTTTCTTTAAAGAAAAGGAGATTATTGGTGAAATAACTATAGTTATTAAGGGAATTAAAAAAAATGAAGAATTTTCATTAGAAACTTTAGATTTAAAGAAAGAACTCAACGATTTAGTTAGTGCAGGATTAACTTTATCAGCGGCTTCAAAATACCTTGCCAAGAAAAATGGCATCAAAAAAAGTATGATTTATAATTTGTATTAAAATATAAAGATATGTTTTTCGTATTAAAGAAATTATTGTTTTCAATCTCTTTTAATTTTTCTTTATTTTTATTGTTAATAATAGGGATTCAAAATAGTTTAAATAAAAGCAAAGTTAATCTCTTAATAGAAGAAACAGTGTTTTTGCCTGTAGGTTTTATTTTGGGTTCAAGCTTCATAACTGGTTCTATCTTTGGTAGTCTAATAACTATAAATTTTTCAAAAAAAAATCAATAATTTTTTTAGAGAGCTATTAATTTATCAGAACTTACAATTCTAGAAATACCTCTTGAAATCAAAAGGGGGGCGGCAATTCTGAATACATCGGTATTTGGAACTTTAATTACTTTTTGTTCTTTATTACATAACCTTTTTGCAATTTTTAAATCAGAATAAATTTCAATAGTTTTTCTATTTAAATCTTCGATTGGTAAAAAGTCCCAATTTGGATAATCTTTTAACAATTTTATTTCTAATTCAATTTTCTTATCTACAATCATAAAAACCAATTGAGGGAAATCAAAATCTGATATTGGGATAGAGGAAAACTCTTTGCGTGGTGAATTTTCAATTTCATAATCTAAAGGAATAATTTCTATAAATGGTGAATCCTGAAAAGAAGCGGTTTCGTCTCTATTTTCATTTGATAATTTAATTTCTGAATTATCTTTTTCGGCTTCATTTAACTCATTAGTTTTATTTTCTTTAGCTCTTTTATTCTTATCAATAAATTCTTTATAAACTAAATCTCCAAGAATGCTCTTCAAATTTCTGATTACTGTAGATTTAGTACAACTAAATTCTTCAGATATAAATTCAACAGTTTTTCCAGAGGTAAAACTTTTTATTATTTCTTTTTTTTGTTTTTCTGTGAGTCTCTTAGCCAAATTTACAAAAAAAATACATTTCTATTCTAGAAACAATCTTGTATAAAAAGGATAAAACTAAAAATATTTAGCAAATAAATAATTTATAAAAGATTGATTTGTTTGTTTTGGCCATAACTGTCAGATATAATAATTCAATGCTTCCTTAGCTCAGCTGGATAGAGCAACTGCCTTCTAAGCAGTGGGCCGCAGGTTCGAATCCTGCAGGAAGCGTAAAAATCCTCAATAATTACTAATTCTTAGGTATGGGCTATTTTCTTAAAATTAATCTTCAAATATAGTTTCCATTACCTACACTCCAAAATTCTAATCCAGCACTCCTCACATCCTCTCCACTTATTATTGATCTTGTATCAAATATCCAAGCAGGTGAATTCATTAAATTTGAAACTTTTTGCCAATCAATTGTCTTATAAACATCCCACTCTGTAATAATTATCGCAGCATCTGCATTTCTAAAAGCTTGATATATATCTTTTTCAAATGACCAAATACCATATTCATTTTGATCTTTTTTTAGTGAATCACTTTTTATTCTATTTAAAGAAATTTCAATCTGCTCTGCATCCACTTTAGGATCATTTATTAATAGATTTGCTCCTTCAGATAAAAGATATTGAGCTATTTCAATCGCTGGTGATTCCCTTATATCGTTTGTATTGGCCTTAAATGAGAACCCCAGAATTAATATCTTTTTATTTGTTATATTTCCAAAAAGTTTATTTACTATGATTGAATAAATTCTTTCTTTTTGCCATTTATTAATAAATAATACCTGTTCCCAAAAATCCGCTGTTTCATTTAAACCAAAATATCTTGATAAATAAACGAGATTTAAAATATCCTTTTTAAAACAACTTCCTCCAAAGCCTGGCCCAGCTTTTAAAAATTTCGCTCCAATCCTACTATCAAAACCTACTGCTCTTGAAACTTCAGTTATATCGGCTCCAGTTTTTTCACAAAGAGCTGAAATTGAATTTATTGAGCTTATTCTCTGAGCAAGAAAAGCGTTAGCTACCAACTTTGAGAGTTCACTACTCCATAAATTAGTTGTCAAAATCTTTTTGGGATCAACCCATTTTTCATAAATTTCTTTTAATTGATTTATCGCATCTTCCTCATCCCCGCCAATTAAAACTCTATCTGGATCTTCCAAGTCATCTATAGCAGTACCTTCAGCTAAAAACTCAGGATTTGATAAAATCGAAAAAGTTTTTCGAATGTTTTTTTTATTTAATTTAGAGCTAAGTATTTTCTTGATTATTTCTGCTGTTCTTACTGGAAGGGTACTTTTTTCAATAACAATAGTATGACCCTCTGCATATTCAGCAATTTCATTTGTACAAGCTTCTACCCATCTTAGATTGCTTGCCTGACCAGCCCCTAATCCAGAAGTTTTAATAGGAGTATTTACAGAAATAAAAATAGCATCTGCTTTTCTAATATTTTGAATAATATCTGATGAAAAGAAAAGATTTTTAAACCTAACTCTCTCTACAATTTCTTTTAATCCCGGTTCGTAAACTGGTAATTTTTCTAGATCTTTACTATTCCAAGCTTTAATCCTTGATTGGTTTTTATCCACAACATAAATATTTAAATTTGGGCATTTATCAGCTATAACTGCCATAGTTGGCCCGCCAACATAACCTGCACCAATACAACAAATATTCTTTATTGAATTTCTAATCATACATTGTTTTACTTATCGTTAAATTTTACTACTTTTATTAACAACTTCAAATATAAAATTTAATTAAATATCTTATGAATTTTTATATCATTAATATTCATTATTTTTATTGTTTTATTATTTAGCACTTTCTTAAATAAATTTAATTGAAAATAAATATCGTCAATATTAATGATGTAAAGACGAAAAAAATATTAATCAAATAAATTATTGAAACCGTTCTTTTATATGAATAGCCTGCTTTTATTAGCCTATGATGAATATGTCTTTTGTCAGGATAGAAAGGAGATAAACCATTTTGAACTCTTGACTTTATTACGAAAATCATATCGAAAATAGGTACAGAGAATAAAATAAACGGTGTAATTGGATTGATACTTCCATTTAAATTCGTAAAGCCAATAATACTTAAAATTGCAAGACTATTTCCCAAAAAATATGATCCGCCATCACCCATCATTATATTCGAAGGATAACTATTCTTTTTAAGAAAACCAAGAGAAGAGCCAAGTAGGATAAAAGATAAGACAAAAATAAGAAAGTTATTATTTACTAGCCCATAAATACCCACCCCAAAAGACAATATAGAGCTACAACCTGCAGCCAATCCATCAAGGCCATCAAGCCAATTTATTGCATTTGTTATCCCTCCAATCCAGAGAATAGTTATTATTAAGCTTAAAAAATCATTAATAAAAAGGTTATCAATATTAGACCATGGCAAAAATGACAAATCAAGAACTTTTACACCTATACCTTGAGACCAAATAAACATTGAAGAAATAATCTGCAAACCTAATCGCAACCAAAAAGGTGTTTTATAGATATCGTCAATTAAACCAATCAGATAGGAAAATAGATTAACTGATAATATTGTCAACAATATGGATAAACCATAATTATCAAATTCTAAAACTTTAAAAAAATCTACATGCCAAACTATCAAAATAGTGAAGAGATAAGAAATAATTATTGCAAGTCCACCAATTCTAACAGTAGGACTTGTATGCATTTTTCTTGGATCAGGATCGTCTAGGATCCTGAATTTAACTCCAACTTTCTCAGATAATGGTAAAAATAATATGGTAAATAAAGCTGATATGCAAGTAGAAAAAAATATTAATAAATATCTATTTTCAAATAAATTCAAGAAGTTGTTTATAAATAATATTATCTTACTAATTCAGCAAATAAAAATTCAACAGATTTTGAACTTAATTTAGAATTTTAAACACTCATATTTTGCAAAAGTTCAAGCTTTTCTAGAAAAAATAATTTTCAATATACTGATAAAATACCATAATTCAATTATATTTATGTATACATTAGTTACTGGAGCCGGGGGATTTATTGGTTTTCACCTTTGCAAAAGACTTATCTTAGAGGGAGTTAAAGTTATAGGAATTGACAACTTTAACTCATATTATGATAAAACTTTGAAGAGAAATAGAGAAAAATTTCTTTTAGAATTAGCTAAATCTCAAAAAGTAGATTTCAATATTATTGAAGCAAATATTGAAGATGAAATGTTAATAAAAGATATTTTTCAGAAGTACAGGCCTAACAAAGTGGTAAATCTTGCAGCCCAAGCTGGGGTTAGATATTCAATCACAAACCCAGATGCTTATATAAAATCAAATCTATTTGGTTTTGCCACAATTTTGGAATGTTGCAGAGCTCATAAAATCGATCATTTAGTGTATGCAAGTAGCAGTTCAGTATATGGAGGAAATACTAAAATGCCTTTCTCAGAAACCCAAAGTGTTGATCATCCAGTTAGTCTCTATGCCGCCACAAAGAAAAGCAATGAACTTATGGCTCATAGTTATAGTCACCTTTATGATATTCCCACAACTGGTTTGAGATTTTTTACAGTTTATGGTCCATGGGGCAGACCTGATATGGCATTATTTCTTTTTACAAAAGCAATAATAGAAAATAAACCAATAAAAATTTTTAATAATGGAAATATGATTAGAGATTTTACCTACGTTGATGATGTCATAGAAAGTCTATTTAGGGTCATAAATAAACCTCCCAAGGAAGATAAATTATTTGATACGAATAATCCTAATTGCGCTTCAAGCTGGGCTCCATATAAAGTTTTTAATATTGGCAATTCAAATCCCACAAAATTAATGGATTATATAGAAGCTATAGAAAAGCATATAGGAAAGAATGCAATCAAAGAATTTTTACCTTTGCAACCAGGAGATGTTCCAGGAACAAATTCAGATTGTTCTGCCTTAGAAAAATGGATTAATTTTAAACCAAATACTTCTATATATGAGGGAGTTGGTAAATTTATTGATTGGTATAAGAATTTTTACGAGAAAAAATAAACCTAAAATTCTTTTAAGAACTTAATCAATAAATCTTCAGTATTGTCCTCTAACTTTCCTAAGTATTTCTCATACAATTTTAACATTCTTTTATTTTTAGCGAATCCATTTACAGGTGTATTCATTAAACTGGAGGCCAAATCAAAAAGCTCTTCCTTATTCTTTGCTACATAACATCCATTAACAGCCTCATATAAAGGGAAGTATCTTAGAAAAGTCTTTTCTCCAGCCTCATCAAATATAGGCAAGATTACATGTTTTCCTAATAAGCCAGCCTCTAGTAATACAGTAGAACCAAAGGCAACTACAACCTTACTTTCAGAGACCAAACTTGAACCATTATTACCTGATATGATTGATAAATTTTTTGGGATTTCTCCTCCACAAACTCTTTTAACTATATATTCAACTTTATCGTACCAATCATCTTCCCATTTAAGCTTGATGTTAACTTTGATATGAGGATTACTTAAAGCATAAAAAGCTATTTGAGAGTGAACATTATCAAAGAAAGAGACTAAACCCTCTTTATTATTTGTTGTCCAATTAAAATGTATATTATTTGAACCATAAACAATAGAACGGCCAGCAGAATGAGTAAAAGAAAATAAAGTTAAAATATTATTTGTAGGAGTTTTAAATTTATAATTATTTATATTTCTCCTGAACATATTCATTCTTGTCGGACCAATAATCACAATTTTATTTTCATTACAATATCCACTATTGATTAAAATTTCTTTAATTATTTTATTCTGTACAACAATCCTAGAGCCCTTAAAAATGCCCATTTTTTGGTATCTTTTAATTAATACTTTGTAAGACTCTTTGTTAGCAACAACACCGGCTCTATGAAGAACAATGAACGGTATTCCTTCTATATTAAAAGCATTTCCAAAATGCATATCTTGGGGGTAATGAGCCATTGCAGATATAACAACATCAATTTTTTTTATTTTCAAAAAGGATTTTATAAATTCCCTATAAAATTTATTAAGATTTTTTGCGGCAAAATAAGCATTTGAATTTTCACTAGGATTGTGATGGTCTTTTAAATTAGGAGTAATACCTTTAAAAAAGTAATGTTGTATGGAGGATATAAATAAAGAGTCAAGATAAAATATTCTGAATCCATTAGATGACAAAACTTCTAATTCTCCCCTAAATCTAAAATGACTTAATGCAAATAAATTTTTTCCATTATGTTTTTTAGGTTCTATTATATTTAGCTCAAAAAACGCAAACCATGCCAAAAGATAGGGCATATTTAAAAGTAAAAATACTCTACAAAAAAACCTTATAAAATAATTATTTAGAGAAAATCGAGCAAAGTTAAGGTATTTTCTAAAAAGAAATTTAAAACTTCTATATTTTTGCAAATTACTTGATCGCAAGAAGTCCTTCGAAACAAATATATTTCATAATTGGGATAACATCTTGGAATCCTGCACGCGAAAGCAAATCTAAGTTTCCTTTAGAAGAAAAGGGTTCTAAAACTCCCTTGAGGCTTCTTGTCTTTCCTAAGATTTCTTCTGCTGTATAACCATTATTTAATTTATATTCATTGTATAGACCTGTAAAAATATCTTGAAATCTAGCGTCTGATCCTCTAACTTTTTCAAACATTATGAAAGCGCCACCCCAATTTAAGCTTTCATATATTTTATTAATTAAATCTTGCCTCACATTTGTTTTTACAAATTGGACTGTGTAATATGAAGAGATAAAATCAGATTTTTCATATTCAAAGCTCAAAATATCTTCTTTATGAAATGAGCAATTTAAATAATTCTTGGAATTATTTTTTGCATATTTGATCATATCCTCTTCCGAATCAATACCTACAAACCTAATAGATTTATTTGAATGCCTATCGGATAATAACCTAGAAATTTTTCCAGTAGCACAACCTAAGTCATAGGAAATTCCATTATCTTGCAAAAAGTAATCACTTATTTCTGTTATTAATTCATGGCCTGAATTGTAAAAGGGAACAGACTTTAAAATATGATCATCGAATTGAGGAACTACTTCACCATTGAATTTCCAACTTGAATTTTCTGCTTTTATTCCATCTCCTGCTTGCATAAATTTCTACTTATTAAAATTATAAAAAATTTGTATTAAAAACTTAATAATTCATTTATATCACAATAGAGAAAAATTTTTTACTCTTTTTTTTTAATTTACATAGAAATTATAACTATACTTATTTATTTAAATTTTTTTATAAATCGAAATTAATCTACTACCTAACATATTTTCATGAATATATTCTGGTGTAATAAAATCAAATAAATTTTCAGGATCACCAAAACCATGGTATGGATGTTCTCCAGACATATAACTTTTAACATTATCAATTTCAGAAATGACAGTCTCTCGATGAATATTTATAAAGCCAACTTGATTCATTAAGAGATCAAGTGAGTCAATATTAAAATAATGTGGATGTTTCCATGTAAAACATGGCGACTTTTCTCTCATTAACCTTGTTGCTAATGACTTGACATTAGGTACCAAAATAAATAGTAATCCTTCTTTATTAAGCAATCTTTTTAATTGAGCGAGGAATATCTTTGGATCGTAAATATGCTCTAAACAGCTCCACATTGAAATAGCATCATAATTATCACCTAATTCTTCTGCACTCAGCTTTTCAAAGTAATTTGTTATAAAAATCAAACCCTTCTGAGATTTTGGGTAAGAAGATAGGAAAGATTCATTAGCATCAGCACCTACTGATTTGTAATATCCTCTTTTCAAGGCCTCTTCAGAAAAGACTCCAGCTCCACATCCAATATCTAGTATTTTGCTCTTACTATGCCGAGGTTTAAAAAATTCTATTAAGTCAAGACCATAATTGTATTTTTTTCTATCAGTTGCCTTTTGTAAATCAACTGAATATATTGAGTGCGATGTCGTATCGGCAGAGTATAATTCAGCTGCTTTTTCCTTCTTAATAACTGGATTTTGATAGACATGACTACATTTACTGCATCTAACATATCTTAATCCTAATCTCTCAACAAATTCTTCTGAATTAGCTTCATCACAGATTGGACAAACTTTTAAACTTATCCAATCTTCTTCTTTTATCTTAGTAAAACGTTTCTTTTGGGTATCCTTAATTATCTTTTGCTGCTCAGGTGTCATATACCCACTTGATGGTTTGCCTTTACCAGTTCTATTGGTGATATTATTAAAATTTTTCGCACCAAAACTTATTTGACCATCAAACTCATTAATTTTCTTTATTCTTTTTTGTATATTTTCTGGGATAATATCCATTTTTTACTAACTTGAATTATTTATAATAAATGATGAGGTTGTTTTTGGAGAATATCTAAAGTTTATTATTAAACCTTCAAATTTGAAAATTTATATGAAACTTCCTGATATAGATAATTGTAGTATTGCAATAATTGGACTTGGTTATGTCGGCTTACCCCTTTGTGTTGAATTTGCAAAACGAAGAAATTGTTTAATTACCAAGAAAAATTTAGACAGAGAAATAATAGGTTTTGATATTGACGTAAAAAGAATAAATGAATTAAATAAAAATATTGATAAAACAGGTGAAATAAATTCGTCAGAATTATTAAAATTAAAGAAAGATAAAAGATTATTCTTTACTTTTGAAAGATCATATCTTTGCTCTGCGGATGTATACATTGTTACAGTACCTACGCCTATAGATGAGGCAAAAAGGCCAGATTTAAATCCAATAAAAATTGCATGCGAAATAATCAGTGAATCAATTAAACTTAGAAAAAATAAAAAGGATACATGTCCAGTAATAATATTCGAGAGTACTGTTTATCCTGGTTTAACAGAAGAGATTTGTGTTGATATTTTAGAGAAAAAATCTGGTCAAAAATATAACGAAATTTCTAATAATGGTTTTGTTTGTGGCTACAGTCCTGAAAGAATAAATCCTGGAGATAAAAATCATAAACTTACGAATATTCAAAAAATTACTTCAGGGAGTACAAGAGAAGTAGCAGATTGGATTGATAACCTTTATGGCTCAATAATTAAAGCAGGAACATTTAAGACTTGTTCAATAAAAGAAGCAGAAGCCGCTAAAATCATAGAAAATACTCAAAGAGATTTAAATATAGCACTTATAAATGAACTTTCTATAATTTTCTCAAAAATGGGAATTGATACCAATAATGTCCTTGAAGCAGCCTCTACAAAATGGAATTTCATTAATTTCAAACCAGGATTAGTTGGGGGTCATTGTATAGGAGTTGATCCTTATTATTTGACATTTAAATCAGAAAAATGTGGCTATCTGCCTGAAGTAGTCCTTTCTGGAAGAAGAATTAATGACAATATGTCTAATTGGATAATAGAAAGACTTACTATGTTTATGAGTAAAAAATCGTTTTTTATTAATGGAAGTAATCTATTGATTTTAGGATTTACTTTTAAAGAAGATTGCAGAGACATAAGAAATACACAAGTTATAAAGTTATATAAAAAAGCAAAAGAATATGGCATAAATGTATATATTTTAGATCCAAATTGCGATATAAATCAGGTTCAAAATATTTATAGTATCGAAATATTCAATAATTTGGAAGAATTAAATGAAATAAAATTTGAAACTTGCATTGTTGCTGTGGCTCATAAAGAATTTAGACGTTGGGATAGTTTGAAATGGAAATCATTAGTTATTAAAAATGGAATTATTTATGATTTAAAAAACATTGTCCCTAAAAATATTTCAGCCATCAGACTATAAAATATTCTTAAAATAATTTAATTAGTTACTAATAAGAAATCTTTTTTTGAATTTGAAATTCCTTTTGCTCTGCAAGAATATTAGCTATTTTAATGGCTGCATTTCCATCTCCGTAAACTTTGGAAGAATTATATCTTCCGTTTCTAATTTGCAAATTTATAGCATTTATAATTTCATTAAAACAAGGTTTTACATCAATAACATTATTTGACCGAACCCTGCCATTTTGTCTAGAGCCAACATTTACTACAGGGGTGCCAATAAAAGAGCCTTCTCTAATACCACTACTTGAGTTGCCAATCATTACCTTACATTTACTCATTAAATAAAAGTAAAAAGAGGAGTCAAGATTTTTACTATATTTGAACGGTAAATCAGGATATTTTTCTCTCCAAATTCTTATCGCCTTACTTATTCCATCACTTCCTGCATCAGAATTTGGCCATAAAATTAAACATGGGATTTTTGTTTCGGTGATTGCCTTCAATATTTCCTTCATATATTCTTGATTTTTTTCATACTCAGTAGTAACC